>OGPL01001313.1_pt1 | contig 23164 bp, 19 predicted proteins | sample 1552901 | NCBI WGS metagenome assembly OGPL01 (sample SAMEA2580244, study PRJEB22360) | human gut metagenome | biome: human gut; feature: human-associated habitat; material: faeces | place: Denmark | collected 2008/2010 | reverse complement strand
ATTTAATCAATTACTTGTTTCTACTTTTTCGCAAATGACCCATGTCATTGCTCCAATTTTTGAGGTAAAAAGTCCGTATTTTCGGGCTTTTTTAGTGCCTAATGCCAAAATTTACTGCAAAAATACTGCAAAATATGATTTTAGATATCTATTATTAGACCAAATGAAGAAAATATTCTTGAAATTCAAGCTTTTTTAGGATATTATAGGACTTACTTAATTTTGAAAAGAGGAGAAAAAGTCATGGAAAAGAAGTATTACAAATTAGATGTTAGCAATTTATTTAATTTAGGTTACTATTCGTTAAAAAAGGACCAAGATAGTGCAGCAAATATTCATAATGTTTATAGTTTGAATTATTATTATGAAGATAGATATCCTAGTCTTATGAAACATGTTAATAGTTTAGCATATGATAATTATTGGTATAATGAAAATAATACAGTTTCAAGTAAAGAAAGAGCATTTTATAATATTCCAGATTATATTTTAGTTGAAGCGAGTAAGATAGGATATTTTGAATATTTTGAGGTTCTTACGGGTATTTCATTTATAATACTATCAGAAGCTCTCTCTTGTACTGATGAAGAAAAGATGATAGCAGGAGAAGAAATTACTAAAGAACAATTAATTGAGTTGTTTAATGATGATTACGTTGGTAAGATTTGTAGTTTATTTGATATTCGTGATAAAGAGCAAAAAGAAAACTTTAAAAAAGATGCTGTAAAGAAATTAACTTTAACAAAAAGTAAGTAGTGTGGTCCCGTATTTTGGGACTTTTTTTATTTTGCAAATAATTATCCCATTGTTATAAAAATAAATAAATGCTATAATCAAAATAGAATAGGAGGATAGAAGAGTGAAAAATGTTAAAAAAGATTTGCCAAAACAAAAAAATGTGGCAATCGAATTGTGGAGGTTTATAATAGCCATAGCAATAATTGGGTTCCATGTAGGATTTATTATTGCTAGAACTTGTAATGGTTCAAATGGATATTTTATGACACCAGAAGCTAAATGGATGTTTGGTTCAAGTGAGGTGTTATTAATATTTACTTTGACAGCAGGTTATTTCTTAACAGCACATCATGAAAAAATGTCAAAAGACCAAGAATATAATGAAATGAGTGCTTCAAGAAGAGCATGGAATTATACTTGGAAGAGAGTAAAAGCTTTACTTCCAACCTTGGTTTTAGGATATATTATTGGAGTATTATTCTGTACTAAATTTTATTATCCTGACTATGGATTGCAAGAAACTTTAACGATGATTGTTAATAGTGTTTGGGAATTCTTAGGATTCCATGCGGCTGGATTAAGAAGTACGGGTAATGAATTCTTTAATTTAAATGGTCCACTTTGGTTTATTTCAGCAATATTTATTGTCGGATACTTTGTGTACTATTTACTATGTAAGAATAAAGACTTACTAACAGGATTTATTGCTCCATTCGGAGTTATATTTACTGCTGGTTGGTGGTGCTTTACCGGAACTAGAGCAGCTCAAACTGCTTGGTCAACATTTGGACTACAAACTGCTTCTACTAATGGTATGGGTGGTTCGGCAACAAATGCAACGGCAACTATAGGGTTTAATAATGGCTTAGTTTTTGTTCTAATAGGTATTCTAGGTGGCGTTTTAATATATTATTTAGTTGAAGAACTTAAAAAACATAAATTTAGTAACCTAGGAAAAGTTGGTCTTACATTATTAAATACTATTTGTAGTGTATTACTTCTTTGGTATACAATATATCAACCAACATATTTTAATCTTGAAAGATGGACTGTAGCATTATTAATTGCAGTAGTAATTACATTATCTTTATTGAACCAAGATTATTTAACTAAATTATTAAATAATAAGTATACGAATAAAATATTTGCTTATTTAGGTTCAATATCTTTAGAAATTTATATGTTACATTATCCAATTGCGATATTTGTATTAACTTTCTTAGGAAAGAATACTTTAGAAACTTCATATACTTTCTGGCAAATATTTATACCAACAGCAATTTTAACTTTAATCTTTAGTGCTATTTTAAGTGTTTTAAGGTATACAATTAAAATGTTAAAAGAACAATAAGATATGAGATGATTAGAAAAGTGTCAATAATGCTTTTCTTTTCTTTTGGGAAAAGTTATAATGTTGTTAAGAGAAAAGAGGATATTATGAAGAAGATATTTGTTATTAATTTAGGGTCAACTTCAACTAAGCTTGCTTATTTTGAAGATGATAAATGTATATTTAAAGAGACTTTAAAACATAAGGCAGAAGAGATAAAACAATTTAATAGTATTTGGGAACAAGAGAGTTATCGTAAAGATGCCATAGATAAGTTTATGATGGAACATAATATTGTTGTAAGTGAACTTGATGCGATTGTGTCTCGTGGTGGGCATACAGAACCATTAAAGAGTGGGGTTTATTTAATTAATCAAAAGATGTTAGATGAATCTAGAAGTATGAAGTATGGTAATCATGTTTCAGATTTAGGAATATTGTTAGCAAGTATATATGCAAAAGAAGGACCTATTCCTTTGACTGTAGATACGGCTTGTACTGATGAGTTTGAGCCTTTAGCAAGATATTCTGGTTTAAAAGAAATAGAAAGAGTATCAAGATTTCATGTATTAAATCATAAAGCAGTTGCTAAAAAGTATGCGAAAGATATAAATCGTAAATATGAAGATTTAAATTTAGTCGTTTGTCATATGGGTGGAGGAACTTCAGTGGCAATACATCATCATGGTAGATTAATAGATGGTAATAATGGGTTAGATGGTGATGGACCTTTTTCAACTGATAGGTCTTGTGGTTTACCTGTAGGAGCTTTAATTGATATGTGTTATAGTGGTAAGTATTCTTATAAAGAAATGCGTCGAAAGATTAAAGGGTTAGGTGGATTAATGAGCTATGTTGGTGAAACAGATGTTGAGTTAATTCAAAAGAAAGCTTTAGAAGAGAATGATTTAGAATGTAAAAATGCTTTGGATGCGATGTGTTATCAAACAGCAAAAGAAATTGCGGCGATGGCAAGTGTTGTTTGTGGTAAAGTTGATGCTATTTTAATTACAGGAGGAATAGCTAATTCGAAGTATTTAATGGATGAAATTACGAGAAGAGTATCGTTTATTGCGCCGGTTCATTTATATCCAGGAGAGTTTGAAATGGAATCTTTAGGGATAAATGCGTATAAGGCTTTAATAAATGAAGAAAAAATTAATGAATTGTAGGAGATTTTATGTTTAGAAATTTTAAAACGATTGAAGATTATGTTTTAAGTAAAAAACAAGTTAAAACAGTGGCATTAGCAAATGCTTTTGATGACCATGCCTTAGAGGCTTTAGTAATGGCTAAGAGAAAAGGGATAGTTAAAGGGATTTTAATTGGGGATGTTGCTAGAACCAAGAAAATGCTTGAAGACTTAGGGGAAAACTGTGAAGATTATGAATTTATTGAAGAGGATGATGAATTAGCATCAGCAAAGTTAGCTGTTAAGTTAGTAAAAGAAAAAAAGGCTGATATGCCAATGAAAGGGTTAATGATGACTTCTTCTTTTATGAAGGCTATTTTAGATAAAGAAAATGGTTTAATTAATCCAGGACATATTTTAAGTCAAGCGACGATATTGGAATTTAAGGAAGAGAACAGATTGATGGTTATAAGTGATTGTGCTGTTAATATTATGCCGGATGCGAATAAAAAGATTATGATAACTCAGAATGCGATTGATTTGGCGATTTCTTTAGGAATAGAAAAGCCTAATGTGGCAGTGCTGTCAGCTTTAGAAAAAGTTAATCCTGCGATACCTAGTACGGTTGATGCTTCGATTGTTGCAAGTTATGATAAGTATAATAATTTAGGTAATATAATTGGTCCAGTAGCAATGGATATTGCGGTATCAAAGGAAGCTGCTTTGCATAAGGGAGTAGATAGTCCGGTATGTGGAAATGCTGATATTTTGATAATGCCTGATTTAGCAGCAGGAAATATTTTTACTAAAGGGTTAGTGTTCTTTAGCCACTTTAAATCAGCAGGAGTATTAACGGGAACCGTAAGTCCAGTTATTATGACAAGCAGAACCGATACAATAGAAGATAAATATTTGTCAATTTTAATGTCATTTTATAGTTCGTTAGAAGGTAAATAATCGTTTAAATTAAATTTTATTTCAGCAATACCTGATATTGGTTTTTGGCAATCGAAGGAATAGAAGTTTAATTGTAGATTAAATTCATTATCAAATTTAGATGCGACGATGTTTAAGTTCAAGTTGGTATCATCATAATAATTGTTATTATCGTACTTAGTGTAAAGATAGGTTTCACCACCAAAGAGATACTTACTAAGATTGATATCTTGGCCATCAGGGATGGCATTTAGTTTTTCTAGAGTGATATTTAACATAAAACGAAGAGAGTAATCGTATCCGGATATTTTAAATGATAAAATATGACGAAGTTGAGGTTCCTTCTGGTAGCCTCTTTTTTCGTATGATACAACTTTGATATCAACTTTTTCATCTTTAATTTGTTTTAGTTTAGCAACTTTGAACATAAAAAACACCTCTTGGGGTAATTATAGCATAGATAATAAAAAAGACTTAGAAATTATTCTAAGACTTGGTAGGACTATAAGTAACAATAGAGTAGTTATTACCATCTTTGACTAGGGTTACCGCAACATTTTTATCGTATCCTAAATCTTTTTGATATTCAACTTTTAAAGTTACATCATAAGAATTAACAGTAGTGTTATTCATTTTATATTTATCAGTACCATAGTTAGTAATTTCAACATTTTTAACACTTGGAAGTTCTTGTTTACGGTCATTATAAGCATTATCTTGAATTAAATTATAGAAGTTATCAATTATCTTTTGAGTATTCATATTACGCTTATCACTATAAAAATATTGAGAACATGTTACTTCATATTTATTTATTTTTTCTTGAAGAGAGAGTAGGTCGATGACATAAAGTTTGGCAACTTGTTTAACAATTTCTTCTTCGGTAGCGTCATCATTTTTTGCTAACTCTTTTAAAATTTCAAATTCACTTTTATAATAGTCAGAGGCATTATCGTTAATCGCGTAACCATATTTTTCAATTGTATTTTCAACCTTACTAACGTTTACTGGTTCATCTTTCTTACGGTTCATGCGGCCATAAAAATATAAACCGGTTCCAACTACTAGGAAGAGAGCCACTAACATAAGAGTGGTCTTAATGATATATTTCTTTTTACTTACTTTATTATTATTTAACTTTTTACTCTTTTTTTTCATTATTATTCACCTTTTACTTGATATTTTTTATTTTTTTTGATATTATTAGTTCATGCAGGTGTAGTACAATGGCTAGTATACGACCTTGCCAAGGTTGAGATGGGAGTTCGATCCTCCTCACTTGCTCCATTTGATATTTAAAGTTCCTTAAGGGAACTTTTTTTAATTCCTATACCTTACTAATTGATTATAACATAATAAATAGTTAAATCATAGTTAAATTTTAGAAAAAAGAGAAATATAGAATGAGTAAAATTATGACAAATTGTTGTGATTTTAAGTGGTTCTAGTTTCTCTTTTTTTATTTTAATGTTAAAATGAATTTAAGATAGGAGGAAGAAAATGAGTAATCGAATTATATTAAATGAGACTTCTTACTTTGGATGGAATGCTAGAGAAAATTTAGTACCAGAAATTAAAAGAAGAAATTTTAAGAAGATACTTTTAGTTACTGATGAAACATTAATGAATTGTGGGATAACTAAGTTAGTAATTGATTGTTTGGATAGGGGGGATATTGATTATAAGATATTTGATAAAGTTAAACCTAATCCAACAATAAGTAATTGTCATGAAGGAATTAAGGTATGTCAAGAATATGGTGCTGATGCAATAGTTTGTGTTGGTGGTGGTAGTGTTATTGATACGGCAAAGTGTATTGGTATTGTTATTGAAAATCCAGAATTTTATGATATTAATTCTTTAGAGGGAGTTGCAGATACTAAGAATAGGTGTTTACCAATTATTGCACTGCCAACTACGGCGGGAACGGCTGCTGAAGTAACTATTAATTATGTTATTACGGATGAGGAGGCTGTAATTAAGAGAGTTTGTGTAGACCCTAATGATATTCCAGTATTGGCAATTATTGATACGGAGTTAATGGCTGGAATGCCTAGAATGACTGCGGCTGCAACAGGGTTAGATGCTTTAACTCATGCTATGGAAGGATATATTACTAAGGCTCATTGGGAAATGACTGATATGTTCCATTTAAAGAGTATGGAATTAACTTATAAGTATTTATATGATGCTGTAAATAAAGATAAAACAGCTATTGATAAAATGGGGTTAAGTCAATATATTGCAGGTATGGGATTTTCTAATGTTGGACTTGGTATAGTTCATTCTATGGCTCATCAACTTGGCGCTACTTATGATGTTGCTCATGGTATTGCTTGTTCATTATTTTTACCATATGTTTTAGAATGGAATGGTGTTGTTTGCCCTGAAAGATATAGAGATATGGGAAAAGCTTTTGGGCTTAATATGGATAATTTAAGTGATATGGAATGTGTTGGTAAGGTTGTTAGTGCTGTAAGAGAGTTAGAGGCAAAACTTGGTGTACCACAACATTTAAGTGAACTTAATGTTCGTAAAGAAGATTTTGAAGTATTAGCAAGTAAAGCTTTAAAAGATCCTTGTACTGGGGGAAATCCAAGAGAAGTAAAATTAGAAGATATAATGGAACTTTTAGAAAAAGCTTATTAGAAAGAAAGTAGGAATAAAATGTTAAAAACTAAGGTTGGCTATAGCCAAAATATTGATGCCTTTAATTCAGGTGTAGAAACTGCTAGAATGGCAAATGTTATTGAGAATCCTCAAGTTGGTTTGTTGTTTACAAGTTGTGTTCAAGATCAAAATAAAATTATGGAAGGTATTAAGAGTGTACTTGGAGATGTTCCAGTAGTTGGTTGTACATCTTCAGCAGCTATTTGTACTCAAGATGGATATCTAAATAAGGAAACTGGATATTCAGGTATGATGTTATTTGGGGGAGATTGTGAAGTAGTTACTGCTGGTTCTAAGAAGACGAATGAAGAACCTAGAGAAATTGGGAGAAGAATTGCTAAAGAAGCTATTAGTAAGCTTAAGGGAACTGATAAAGAACCAGATTATTTCTTTATGAGTGCTAGTCCAGCTAATGAAGAAGAATATTTAAAAGGTATTCAAGATGTTATTGGTAATATTCCAGTATTTGGTGGTAGTGCTGCTGATAATACGGTTGAAGGTAAGTGGAGTATTTTAAATAGTGGAGAGGCTTATAGTGATGGTTGTGTTATTGCAATATTCTATACTAATGCCGAAATGAAAAATCTTTATACTGGAGCTTATCATGAAACCGGAAATGTTGGCGTTATTACCAAAGTTGTTAATGGTAGAACCCTTGTGGAAATTGACCATGAACCAGCATTAAAGAAATATGCGGAATGGACAGGAAAAGATATAGCATCATTAATGGGTTCAAATTTATTAACAGAAACTATTTGTGCACCACTTGGTGTTAAAGACCCAATTGGTAAGGTTGTTGCAGTACGTCACCCAATGTTTGCTAATGATGATTTATCAATGAATATTGGGGCTGATTTAGCCGAGAATACAGCAGTTATTCAATTATCTAATACTCCTGAGGGTATATTAATGGCTAATGAAGATACTATTGCTAAGTTAAATGGTTTAATGAATACACCAGTTAATAGTTATTTCTTAGTACATTGTGGTGGTAGAAGATTAGGTCTTGCTTTGTCACAAATTGAAGATAGAATTTATCCAACAGTAAAGAAATCAATTCCTGATAAAGAGTTCTTAATGGTATTTACATTTGGAGAATATGGTGAAGGTGATCATTCTTCTAATACAGTTGGTGGTTTATCACTATCATTTACAGGATTTGGAGAGTAGTTATGGCAAAGAATTTAATTGGGGATACTTGGTGTGAAGCTTCTGATAGTAGGGTTATTAATATAACTAACCCTGCTACTAATGAGCTTATTGATACTGTACCAGAGTCGACGAAAGAAGACTGCGATAAAGCCGTTATTGAAGCAAGAAAAGCACAAAAAGAATGGGCTAAAGTTCCTATTCATGAACGTGCTAAAAGACTTATGAAGTTTGTTTCTTTGGTAGAAAGAGATAAAGATGCCTTAGCTAAGTTGTTATCAGACGAAACTGGTAAACCAATTAGTGAAGCGATTGGGGAGATTGCTAATGTTTCAATTGGTATTCCGGCATTTTGTGAACGTGCTAAACATGAATATGGTCTAGTTATTGAACCTGGACAAGAAATGGGTAATGAGCATACTATTCAATATACAATGCAATACCCTCTTGGAGTTGTCGTAGCTGTTATTCCGTTTAATTTTCCAAGTGATTTGTTCTGTCAAAAGGTTCCTGCAGCATTACTTATGGGAAATACTGTTATTTTAAAACCTTCAGCTCATAATCCTTTAACTTTAACAAAGTATGTAGAGCTATTATTAGAAGCTGGTATTCCGACTGGAGTTATTAACTTGATTAATGGTAGTGGTGGATTTGCGGTTCAGACTTTAGCAGAAAATCCAGGTGTTAATTTAGTTACTTTAACTGGTTCAACTATTGCTGGTGCTGAGACTATGGCTAAGTGTGCTAAAAATATTACGCATGTAACTTTAGAGTTAGGCGGTAATGATGCCTTTATTTTACATAAAGATGGTGATGTAGATTTAGCTGTTAAGGAAACTTTATGGGGTAGACTTTACAATACTGGTCAAGTTTGTTGTGCTTCTAAACGTTTCTTAATTCATAAAGATGTTAAGGAAGAGTTTGAAAGAAAATTAATTGAGGCAATTAGAAAAGATTATGTTGTTCGTATGCCAAGTAATCCCGAGGCTAAGATTGGCTGCTTGATTAGTGAAGATGCGGCTAAGCGTGTAGAAGAACAAGTTTTGAAGACGGTTAATGAAGGCGCTCGTGTTGTATTTGGTGGCAGACGTAAAGGAGCTTTCTTTGAACCAACAATTCTTGATAATGTAACTAAAGATATGGAAGTAGCTCATGATATGGAAATCTTTGGACCAGTTATTTCGATTATTGAGTATGAAGATATTGAAGAGGCTATTTCTATTGCTAATCAATCAAGTTATGGTTTATGTGGATGTATTATTTCGAAAAATCAGAAAGTATGTCAACATGTCGCTAATGAGTTAGAATGTGGCGGTGTTATTATTAATGGGGCTTCGTTCTTTAGGTCGTTTGAAATGCCATTTGGTGGTTGGAAACATTCTGGTATAGGTAATGAAGGCGTTATGAGTACACTTCATGAAATGTCTCGTACAAAGAGTATTATTTTAAAGAATATTTTATAAATTAAAAACAAGTAAAGGATAGAGAAATCTATCTTTTTTTGACAGTTAATTTACGTAAAAATATGTCAAATTTTAGTGCCTTAGAAAAAAGTTTGGTAAAAATGCGCAGAAAAAAAAGAAAATAGGTACTTTACCGGTAATAAATATTATTAGAGGGAGAGATTTATGGTGAAGAATCTCTTTTTCTTAGGAAGGAGGTAAACTTCTATGAAAAAGAATCTTAAGAAAAATGATATTTCGGTAATAATTACTGATTTTGTGTTTAAGAAAATGCTTTTGGAAAATACTGGTTTTGCGGCAAGACTTATTTCTTGGATTTGTAAACTTGATTATGAAAAAGTAGTTAAGGGTCATTTTATCGATCCAAACCTTTCGGCAAGAAAAAACATTGAAGTACATCGGGTTGGCGATTTGATTTATAAAATTGATGATAATACCTATGTTGATATTGAAGCATATAATAAGTATTCGAGAAATACTGATTTGAAAAACTTGGACTATCAAAACCGAGCTGTTTCTAGATTTTCAATAATGAAAGATAAACGGGGTAAGAAAACTTATAATACTAATATCAAAATATACTTTATAGCTATATATGGTAGTTCGTCAAAAAGGATGCCGTTTATAAAATATGATTTTACTTTTAGCCAGGAATTTAATAATAGTCAATTTGTGAAAATTAGCTATGTTTGTCTTGACAAGTTAGAAACTATCAAATATACTAAAGGCAAACAAGAAATATACGAGTATTTTAAAGCTTTAACTAGGATAAGCTTGAAAGATATTGAAAATATTTTGGCAAATAGTCGTATAGTAAAAAAAGATAAAACATTGGAGGGAGTGTATCAGAGTATGTTAATGTTTTACAAAGAAGATGGAAGTTATGATGTAAAGGCTTTTTATGAGCATAGACTTATTGATGAGTATCAAGAAGGATATGGTGTTGGCGAAGATGTTGGACAGGCTAATGGAATAAGAATTGGCAAGAAGCAAGGTATAAGTATTGGCGAAGCACGTGGAGAAAAACGTGGTCGAAAGCTTGGAATAAGCGAAGGTCAAATGTTAGAACGTGAAAATATTATTAGAAAGTTATCTAAAGCTGGTATGTCTAACGATACAATAGCAAATGGTTTAAATATTCCGCTTGAAAAAGTTGAAGATATATTAAGCCAAAAAAGTCTAAAACTAAAAAGAGTACATTAATGAGTACTTTATTTATGCAAAAATACTGAATTGTCAGTATTTTTTTGGTTGTTTACATAATTTTTTTAATGTATAATATAAAGCACTTTGGAGGGATACAGATGTATCAAAGCGATATCAATTTAAACCTATATAAAATATTTTATGAAGTTGCTATGTGTGAAAGTATATCTAGAGCAGCTAAAAAGTTAATTATTACGCAGTCAGCTGTTAGTAAGGCTATAAAAAAGTTAGAAGAAGATTTAGATACAAGCCTTTTCTATCGTACGACTAAAGGAGTAAAGCTAACTGAAAAAGGAGAAGAATTACTTTTTTATGTGAAAGAAGCTTTTAATAACTTAATAACAGCAGAAAGAACTATGGTTGAAAATAATAATCTAACTAAGGGAAAGTTAGCTATTGGGGTTCCTTCACAAATAGGGTCATTTTATATTTTTGAAGATATTACTAACTTTCATAAAGAATATCCTAATATAGAAATAACTATTATAAGTAAGACAACTACACAATTACTTAAATTACTTGAACAACATGAAATTGATTTTATTATTGATACATCTCCTATTAATACTAAGAATAGTGATATTGTAATTAAATCACTTATGGAAGTAGAAAATTGCTTTGTAGTGAATGCTAATTCAAGTTTGAATTACTTAAATATTAAAAGCGTTAAAGACTTAGAAAATTATCCATTGGTGTTACCTATAAATGGGACCAATAATAGAAGAGAGTTAGATGTAGTATTTGATAAATATAGTACAATGGTAAGTGATGTTATAAATATTCATACTAGTGAAATGATAGTTGGTGCGGTTAAGAAAGATTTGGGAATAGGATATATAATTAAAGATGTAGTTAGGGATAATTTATTAAATAAAGAGTTTATCTTAGTTGATGTTAAAGAAAAACTTCCTAGAACAGAGATTAATTTAGTATATATAGAAAGATATTTAACTGTGGTACCAAGATACTTTATTGAAAATTATTTGCATATTAAAATTAAGTAAGTATGAAATATATTCATGGGTGATATGAAAAATTAAGGGGTTCTAAATAAAAATGAGGATGTTATAATCTAAGCCGTGAGGAGAAAAATTATGAAAAGTTTAAAAACAACAGATATAGCTTTATTAGCAAAATCATTTTATTTATTAGGAGATTCTTTAAATCATTGTTATGATTGTAAGTATTGTAGATTAAATGGGGAGAAGTGTGAGGAAAGACATTATGACATATTACCTAGTGAAATAAATCCAGTATTTACTAATATACCAGTAGCGGTTAATTTATTTTATGGAGACCCTTTATTACAAATAGATAATACAATTAATTATTTAAGAAGATTGGAAAAGGCTGGGCATAAGGGCCCAGTTGTGATAGTAACGAAGGGGGATTTTTCAAAGTTCCCGGATGTAAGTTTTGATTTGGATTTACATGTAGCTTTTTCTACTTTTGGGGTTAATTCTTACTTAGACGGAAGTAGTATGGAAAGATTTGAGAATAATTTAAAACAAATTGAAGTACGTAAGAATAACTATAAGTATTCGATTGAATATAGACCAATAGTATATAATGTTAATGATACTTGTGAGGCGTTTGAAAGAGTATTTACTTTGGCTCAAAAATATAATTTAGCTGTTGGGTATTCGGGATTACAAGGAAAGCCTGAAAGTGTTGCTATATGGAAGGAACAAAATATTGATTTAAAACCTTATCCGGGTTATAGTTTTGGTCATAAAAAGATAATTGATGAGAAGGTAGTGGAGTTATTTGAAAAGATGGCTAGACATTATAATGTACCAATATTTAGAAAGACTTCATGTTTATTTTCTTATGTTCATGGGTTAGATAGAGATTATAATGCTCATTATTATAGACCAAATGAAATGGGTTGTAGTAATTGTGTGATGAGAGATAAGTGTATGCAGTTTAAAGAAAGTCTGCCACTTGAGAATAACTTAGACGATATTATTCCTTTTGAATATGAGATTGTGGCTAAGAAGAAACATGAATGTATTTTAAAAAAGAAGGGGATTTGTGAGTATCCAACGGAAGATTGTAGTAATATTAGTGGGAATGTTATTAAGATAAATAAACCAATTACGACGAGTGATGTTAGGGTTATTAAATGGTTAACGGGGTATACGGTTGATGCTAACTTTGTAGAGTCTTATGCTATTAGTGAAGATTGGGTTAAAGATAAGTCTTTAGTATTAAGGAAGAGATAATGAAGATTGGGTTAGATATTGATGGTGTAATATTAGATTTTGAACGGACTATGAGATGTTATGCTGAGATTTATGATTTATTGATATTAAAGAAGAATGGGGTTCGAAAAGAGAATGAATTTGATTATTTAAAGAGATATGATTGGACGCCAGAGGAACGAAAGAATTTTATTAATGATTATTTGGTGTATGTTACTTTGAATAAGACAGCTTTGATGCCGTTAGTTAAAGAAATGTTAGAGTTTTTTGAGATAGAAGGTTATGATTATTGTTTTATAACGGCTAGAGGTTTAATAAAAGAAGAGACTAAGTTAGCAGTAATAGAGGTGTTTAAAAGATATGGTATTCCTACGGATAAGATATATTTTGCAGTTCGAGATAAGGTTTCGAAGTGTAGAAAGTTAGGGATTGATTTAATGATAGAAGATAATCCTTATACTTGTAGGGAGTTAGTAAATAATAAGATTAAGACTTTGTATTATCGAGATAAGGATAATTTAGTGTTAGATAATAGTGATTATTTAAAGGAAGTATCGAATGTTGGGGATATTTTAAGATATATTGTTAATCTTAATGGTTACAATAATTCTGTAGATATTTATAGAAAGATTTTGAAAAAGTAGTTTTGCTGTTAGTGAGACTATTTTTGATTTGCGATGGAGTGTATAGTAAATTAAAAAATATGTAAAAACATTGTGAAGTGTGATATATTATATATAGGATATGAACTAATGGTTCATAAATAGAAAGAAGGATATTTTATGTTAGGTAATAATATGCTATTTACACAAAATAAACAAAATGAGGGGGGTATTTTTACTACTAAGTAAGATATCCTCTAGATATACCATGTTAGGTGGTGTATCTAAATGAATTTTAAAAGAAAGCTTTGGTGGGCTCAACATAAGAATGATGTTTATAAATATTCAACATTTATTTTACTATTTTTAATAGTTACTATATCTATTATTTATTTTACATACTCAAAATTCAGTAGTAGTAATGAAATGACTATGTATGAAACAACTGTTGAGCCCTTTATTAAAAATGATTATTTTATTGCTAGTTATATAGATGGTGAGTGGTCAAATGAGATTCCTGGTAAGAACGATGGCTATATCGTAGATAAAATAGTTTGTGATAACGGGGCAGTTGGTACTTGGGACTATAATGATTGGGAGATAAGAATTTCTAACGCTACTAAGAAAACAAAGTGTAGTCTATTTTTTGTTACGGGTAGTTTAATTGATGTTGAATTATATCAAGGTTTAATTCCTGTAACTTATAATTCAAGCGGGGATGTAGTTGTTGCTGATACTAATACTAAGTGGTATGACTATTCTAATCATGAGTGGGCAAATGCTGTATTAGTTAACTGTGCTGACAGTACGATTAAGTCTAAGTATTTTAATGATGATATGAGTTTAAAATCTAGTGCTGTAGGTAAGACTATTTCTATGGATGAAATACTTCAAATGTATGTTTATATTCCAAGATATAGGTATAAATTATTTAATGCTAATAATGGTACAAGTAAGGAACAAGCAATTGATATAATTTTTGAAAAAGTTGGTACAGAAAAATCTAATGGTACAGAAAATGGTGAGTGGTTAACTCATCCAGCCTTCACTTTTGGCAATACGGAATTACCTGGTATATGGGTAGGCAAATTTGAAGCTTCAGGCACTACTGATAGCTATCAAATTAAACCAAATCAAAAATCTATGACGCAGCTTAATCTAAGTGATATGTTTAATACTTCTAGGACTGTAACTACCACCATGGCAAGTACTTATGGAACGAGTTCTAGTTCTAGTAATAGCCATATGATAAAAAACATTGAGTGGGGTGCAGTTGCGTATTTAACTAATTCCATATATGGAAGATATAATGATGCTTCGACTTGTATTGATTCTGGCTGTGAAGTATGGATAAATAATGTAAATACATATACTGGTAGTGGCAATATGCCTTGGGGGCCATCAATAACGGGTTGTGCTGGTTCTTCAGTAAGTTCAGATGTATCAAGTTCTCAAACTGCATGTGCCTCTGGATATGATTGGAAAGCAAAAGGGGTAAATGCTTCAACAACTGGTAATCAATATGGTATGTATGATATGTCTGGTGGTGCATGGGAATATGTTATGGGCGTACAAAAAGATTCAAGTGGTATTCAATATGGGTCTTCAGGGCTTAGTGTATCAAATATGCCGGATGTTAAATATTATGATTTATATGATTGTCAAACTGAAAAGGAAACGAAATATACTATGTATCATTTAGGCGATGCTACTAAGGAAGTTATAAAATCATTAACTGGTGAGTCAAATTCTTGGTATAGTGGTTATACTTATATAGTTACTAGTTCTTCCTCTTGGGTGGTTCGTGGATGCAATTTTTCTAGTACATTATCATCAAGTATTTTTAATTTTTTTACAACACCTGGCAGCGCTTGGAATGATGCTTCATTTCGCTCCGTAATAACTGCATACTAATAAACTATAAAAAGAGTTAAACTTCAATGCGAAGTTTAACTCTTTTAACTAGGAAGAATAGTGTTATCTAACGTAGTATCATCCTTGGTATCTTTATTATCTTCTTTAGGTTCATTATCTTCCTTAGTATCATCTTTAGTATCTTTATTATCATTGCTTGAATTATCTGGAAAAGTATTATTATCGCTAGAAATATTATTGTTATTATTACTACTATTATTATTGTTATTGTTACTTTGATTATTATTATAGTTAGTATTGTTATCATTTATGTAACTAGTACCATTAACATATAAAGTTAGAGAGTTACCAGTAGCAATAACGGAGTTAGAATGGATAGATTGATTAGTAACCATACCACTACCTAGAGAGCCATTATAATTTTCTTCACCAGGATAGACTGTAATTACATTGACATTTAAGCCCTTACTGATAGCCCAGGACTTTGCAACTTCTTCACTCTTACCAACTAGGTTATCCATTAAGATAACACTTTTATCAGCATCAGTATTGGCAGTAAGGCCTTTACCATAGTACTTAATAGTGTAATCTTCATTATAATCAATAGAGAATGTTTTGTTTATAGTAGCACTTTCTAACTCTAAGTTAACACGCATCATTTTAGTTATTTCTTCTAAAGATGGTTTAGAATATCCTAGAGCGGATGTAGTGGAATAACCCATAAATACCGGTAAACTATAAGTTTGTAAGTAAGTTTTATTCATAGAGATAGCGATATCGTTACCATTAACAGTATTAAGTAAGATTGATTTGGCAACATTATATAAAGATAAGATTTGTTCAGTAGTCATGTTTGTATCCATGTTCTTTTGAACGGCATTTAAGATAGCTTTGAAATCTTCAAATGAACGAATATTTTTAGCTTCAGACGCAATTGCGGCGACAACATCTTGTTGATGTCTAATACGATCTAAGTCAGAACCGATATATTGATGGCGGTTTCTGGAGTATGCTAGGGCTTGTTCACCATTTAATTTTTGCATTCCAGGGTTTATACAAATAATTTTATTACCAAATTCACGATTAGAATTTTGTTCGCAGACTTGACCATGATAGTCAACGCCAGCATTAACATTAAAGTAAGGTTTTTCAACATTAACAGTAACTCCACCTAGAGCGTCAACTAAATCAACAACGCCTTTGAAATTTATTTTAACATAGTAATCAATATCTATTCCGGTTAGGTTTTGCATAGTAGAAATAACGCACGATGAACCATAAGCGGCAGAAGAATTTATTTTAGCTAGAGCATTGTTACGACAACTGATTGGTACCCATAAATCACGTGGTACGCTAAACATTGAGGCAGTTAGGGTTTTAGGGTTAAAAGTAACCATCATTAAGGTGTCTCCGTTGAAAGCTTGATTAGCTTTTAAGCCATCGTCCTCGGAGTCAACACCCATAACAAGGATAGTAAATGGCTCAGTAAGTTTTTTATTTGTAAGAACAACATTGTCTTTATTTTTCATATCTTCACTATATTGTTTTATTACTTTGGTTTCACTGGCAATATTAGTGAAAGGATCATCGCCGCCAAATAAGACAACGTAATTACCAGAGACAAAACAAGCGTCGATTTTGTGATTATATAAGTCTTCTAACATAACATAGAAGTCATCATATTGATATAATTTATTACTTAGATTTTCTTTTTCTATTAGTTTCTTAGCTAGAGTATAGCCTTCAGTATTAGAAGTATCATTTATAATACCAATAGTACTAGATGAATTAAATTCAGTATTATTTAATGTAATAAGGTTAGTGGTATAAGTAATAGTATCTTTACTCATATTGTTTATCTCACTATAGATAGAATGAATATAGTAAGAACCAAACCCAAATAAACCAGTAAATAAGAAAGTAAATATTATCATATATATAAAAGTATTATATTTTTTGGTAAATAAAGTTATTAAACCGGTTATTAACCAGACTAGAAACCAGATACCAAATAGGATAATAACAATAATTCTTATTAGGGTTTCAATACCTGATAGGCTTAATAGATTAATGGTAAACCAGATATAAAATCCTAGGTATAAAATAAGGGATATAATTAATAAACTTAAGTATATTTTATTGCTTTTTTTTAATTTATGGATGAATGCTTTCATATAAAACCTCTTCTTATTTTTTATCTATTATATTATATCCTAAATGTGTAGGATAATCAATGTTAATATTATGTAAATTAATTGGAGGGTTATTCGCTAAATAAAAATTAAATGATATAATTAGTTTGTGTGGTGATGTTATGGCCAGTGCGATTATTCATATGTGTGTTGCTAAGAAAGTTAATGAAGTATTGAAAATGGATGAGAATATGATTTTTTTAGGTTCGATAGCGCCGGATATTTCAAAGATTGTGGGCGAAAGTAAAGTGGTTTCACATTTTTTAGACGGGATGGATGAAGATTGTATTCCTAACTGTGAGAAATTTGTTAATAAGTATAAGGATAGTTTAGATAAACCTTTTGAGGTTGGATATTTAATACATTTGATAACTGATAAATATTGGTTTGGGGATTATGTATATCGTTATATTAGGAGATATATGAATACTAGTTTAGTAAGATATATACAAGTTAAAGATATTATATATAGAGATTATACGAGATTAAATATGAAGTTAATTGATGAATATGAGTTAAATTTATACTTTATGTGTAATAATATTATATTACCTAGTAGTAAAATAGAAGAGATACCTATAGATAAGTTACAGTTAGTTATTGATAAGATGAGTATTATAATTAAAGAGTTAGATGATAGTAAGACAGTGATGTTTGATATGGATGATATAAATGAATTTGTTTTAGAATGTAGTAAGATGGTTATAAAGGATTTGAAACGTTATGGAATTGAGGTTAGATAATGGCAAAGAAAGTTAAAAGAACAATTAGTAAGAGTGCTAAGAGGGGTAAGAAAAATCATTTTTGTGCGATTGTTATTGGGTTGTTGGTTGTTATTAGTGTTGTTTTAGCGGGATTATTATATCGATTAAATGTTTTACCTTCAGGGTATATTGTGATTGTAGTTTGTGCTTTGATTGTGATCGTTGGCTTGTTAAGTATTGGGGTTTTGATAAAAAAATCAAGGATAGTATGTAGTATTTTAAGTCTTATATATATGCTTTTATGTTTATTTGGAATATTTTATGAAGTTCATACGATTGGGTTTTTAGATAATATTGGTAAGAATGATAATATTAGTACAGAGAATTATAAGTTAATTGTTTTAAAGGATAGTAGTTATCATGATATTAAAGATTTAAAGAATAAGAATATTGGTATTTTAGATATTAAAGAAGAGGGTTATAGTAAGGCTTTAAGTACATTAGAAAGTAAATTTGATTTTAAAAGTAGAACTTATGATGATGTTATAAGTTTAGCAGAGGCGCTTATTAATAAAAGTGTTGAGGGTATTTTAATTGATGAAGCGGGTAATGAGCTTTTGAAAGAAAATTATCAAGGGTATGATAAAGTAATTAAGATATTATATGAATTTTCAATTAATGTTAAACAAGAAGATATAACGAAGAAGAAAGATGTTACGAAGGAAGCTTTTACTATATATATAAGTGGTATTGATACTTATGGGAAGGTTACTTCGGTATCAAGAAGTGATGTTAATATTTTAGTAACAGTTAATCCTAAGACTAATAAGATATATATGGTACATGTACCAAGAGATTATTATGTTACTTTGGCGGGAAAGAATGCTAAGGATAAGTTGACTCACTCAGGTATTTATGGAATAGATTGTTCAGTTAAGACTTTGGAAAATTTATTTGATACAGAGATTAATTATTATGTAAGACTTAATTTTACTTCGTTAATTAATGTAGTTAATGCAATTGGGGGAGTAGATGTTGTTAGTAAGTATTCTTTTGATACAGGAATATATGATGAACATATGACAGAAACTTATCATTTTAATAAGGGTAAGAATCATTTAAATGGTAGTCAGGCTTTATCATTTGTTAGAGAACGTCATGCGTTTAATGATGGTGATAGAGTACGTGGGGAAAATCAAATGCTAGTACTAAGTGCTATTATTAATAAAGTTATATCACCTTCAATATTAAATAATTATACTAAGTTATTAAATTCTTTAAGTAATGCTTTTGTAACTAATTTAACGGAGGAAGAAATTACGAAGTTAGTTAGAAAACAATTAGATAATAATAAGAGTTGGAGTATTGAACAGACAGAGTTAAATGGAACGGCGGCGTATCAATATACGTTCTCGTATCCAAGACAGAAGTTGTATACAATGGTTCCTGATGAAGAATTAATTAATAATGCTAAAGAAAAGATAGATGAAGTTATAAATGAGAAATAGAGGTTTTAAAGAACTTCTATTTTTTTGTCAAATATTTGACAGAAAATTCTAAGTATTTACGTTTAGACTTGAAAAAATGAAAGTAAATATATATAAATGATATTGACATAAAACTTTACATATATTATAGTTAGGATAGGATGGTGATAATGGTGAGACGAAAATATAAGATTAGATTAACGGTTCTTGCTATATTACTAGTACTAAGTTTAACTGTAGAATTTGATTACCAATTATGGAAAATAGATAATAGACAAACTGATTTAGCTATTACGGAGTCAGGTTGTGTAGAAATAATATATAGTGATGATAAATCATTTAATTTAGTAAATCCCGAGGCTACTAAAGATAGTGATGGACCTAGAACTATACCTAAAACTATATCAATTAGTAATAATTGTAGTGATATAAAAACTATTAATGTAACTATGGATGTCTTAAATACTAGTAGTATTGAAAGTAATAAAGTAAAAGTATATATTAATGGAGATGAAAATCAGGAACCAACGTTATTAAGTGAATTAAAAGAATTAAAAAATAGTGATGAAGAGATAAAAGAAAAAAGATTATTATATAAGTATGATATTGGCCCTAATAGTACAACGAGATTAAATATTAGAATGTGGTTAGATGAAGAATATGCTATTACTAGTGATAAAAATAATTTTAATACTAATTACTATGTAACAGCACAAGAACAGGTTATTAAACCTACTGTAGTAGAAAAAATACTAAGTGATAATCAAATACTTAGTAATATAGATTATAATGATTTAAGTACTAGTGGGTTATATAAGATAGATAATAGTTATTATTTTAGAGGGAATGTTAGTAATAATTATATGAGTTTTGCTAATAAAGTATTTAGAATAGTAGGTATTAATAGTGATAGATCATTAAAGTTAGTATATGTTAATAATGAATTAAAGAGTAGTTATAATGATAATAATTATGCAGAATCTAATTTAGCTTATGAAGATTCTAAAATGGAAGAGTATTTAAATACTTGGTATCAAGATAATTTATTAGATTATGATAACTATATAGTTAGTTATAATTATTGTAATGATACTTCTAGTACTAGTTTTTATAGTAGGACTGATTTTGGTTCTAGTACGAGGGTATTTAATGATAATATTCCTAGTATAGAATGTCCTAGTAGTAATAAAGAATATGGTGGGTTATATAGTGGTAAGATTGGGTTATTATCTTTAGATGAAGTAAGTATTGCTGGTGGTTCTAAGAATATTGTTAATACTAGTTTTTATCTATATAATGGAGAATCTTATTATACAATGAGTCCTACTAAGTATTATTATGGTGCTTATATGGGTATTATGGATAGTACGGGTAAATTAGGTGAAGTTATGGTTACTAATGAACGTAGTGTATTACCAGTTATTAATATTAATGGGTCTCTTAATTTAGCAGGTAGTGGTACTTTAGAAGATCCTTATGTTTTAGATTTAGAAGATTAAAGAGGTATTTAAATACTTCTTTATTTTATTAAGGTTTAATGGGGATAGACTTTTTCGAATAAATTTTATTTTCAAACATGATAATTTGTGGTATTATGATATTGCAAGCATATGACATCATAAGTCGTATGTAATAAAATTATTTATTTGGTTTAAAATAATGGAAAAGAGGTTTATATGAAAGATAAGAAAATAATAATTTTATCAATTGTTGGGGTTTTGCTGTTAGCTAGTATAGCAGTAGCTACGTCTTATGCTTACTTTGTTGCTAATATATCTGGTAATAAAGATACTAATAATGTAGTTGTTACTAATGGGGTTATGGCTTTAGAGTACAAAGATGGTGATGAGATAACTCTAGCTAATGCTGTACCAGGTAACTCTGTTACTAAAACATTTACTGTAAAGAATACAGGAAATGTTAGTACTAACTATACTATTTACTTTAGTGAGTTATCTAATAAGTTTGTAGATAAAACTGATTTAGTTTATACTCTAACTAGTAGTGATGGAGGTAAGAATGTTGCTCAAACACAAGTACCTAGTACAAATGAGGCAATGGTAAGTAATTACGCTATTGATGCTGGTAAGACACATACTTATACTTTAACTATTACGTTCTTAAATAAGGATGAAAATCAAAATGATAATATGGGAGTAACATTTAGTACTAAGGTATCTATTAATGAAACTAAAGAGTATGTTGAGCCAACTAAATTTGAAATGCTAGGTAAAACTATTGAAACAACTGAAGTAGCAACTGATGATCCGGATAATAATATAAGATATATTGGTGCAAACCCCAATAACTATGTATATTTCAACTGTAGTGATTACTCAAATCAAAGTGGTAGTACATGTGAAAAGTGGCGTATCATTGGTGTATTCAAAAATATGACTAAGGAAGATGGATCTCAAGCTGATTTAGTTAAAATTGTCAGGGAAAGTTCATTGGGAAACTTTTACTGGGATTATAAGAAAAAAGGTGTTGGCACTTCAACTTCAGATTGGGGGTCAAATGACTGGACAGATAGTCAATTAATGATGATGTTAAATCCAACAGATTATTTAAAATCTGGATATACAATAGATAATAATATTGTAAAAGATAGTAATGGTCAAGCAATGTATCAAAATATGGGTTCTTACTATAATGGAACATCAGGATGTAAACCTGCATCAATAGCAAGTGGTGGAACATTTAGCTGTACATCAACAAGTTTTACATCAACTGGTTTAAAGAATGATGCAACAAGAAATGCAATCGAAAGTGTTGTATGGAATTTAGGCGGAAGTACAACGACAACTTTAAGTACATTGTATAACGATGAGAGAGGAACAAAAGTATATAGTGGAAGACCAACAACATGGATCGGAAAAATAGGATTAATGTATCCAAGCGATTATGGCTATGCCACAGCTGGTGGTACAACTACAAATAGAACGACATGTCTAACTACAGGCATGGGCAGATGGGATGGATCAGGAGTAACAGATTGTAAAAATAATGATTACTTATATAAATCTAGTTATGTTCAATGGACTTTAGCCCATCGCTCGTCTTACTCCAGCTATGCGTTTTATGTGGACGCGGAGGGGTATGTCTACTTCCAAAGAGACGTCAACGATACTTATGGGGTTCGCCCGGTTGCTTATCTGAAGTCTGATATCTTGTTATCAGGAGTAGGAGATGGTTCTTCAACTTCACCTTACCAATTAAAAGTAGGGTAGTTGCCTAAGCGTCGATGCCTCGGTAGTGTGAGGCCGACGCCGCCACTTGACTTATTAACACGAAAAACTAAATATGATGATATAGAGAAGGCTTATTAACTGACAGTTTTTCATAAACCCTTATAAATAATGGGCTGGTTCATGTTAAAAATTAGCCCAGAAGGTAATCTTTTATTGATTTTAGACTTCTGAACATAAAATAGATTAAAAAATGCTGTGTTTTTAACACAGCAATGCACTCCACCT
>OGPL01001296.1_pt1 | contig 23394 bp, 10 predicted proteins | sample 1552901 | NCBI WGS metagenome assembly OGPL01 (sample SAMEA2580244, study PRJEB22360) | human gut metagenome | biome: human gut; feature: human-associated habitat; material: faeces | place: Denmark | collected 2008/2010 | reverse complement strand
TTGTTGCTCAGGTGCTTATAAAAAATATTAAATTATAGTGTTGCGGAAATTAGAAACGTTTTAGACTTGATGCAAGTCAAAGGAGGTAAGAGAAGTGAATCAGAAAGTATTACTTGCATTTTTACTGCTGCAGTAAAGTGCGAGAGTGAAGCTGTTTCTAAGTAAGAACCCAATAGGCATGCTGTAAACATCCAGCATGCCTATCTTTATTAAGATATAGAATGAATAGAAATGAGACTTATATTCTAAATCCTGATTATTCCTTTAAAGTTGATCAAGATAGAATTGTAATGTATTCGAAGAAAACAGTGCAAGACTATAGTTCTTCGGATTGGATTAGTTTTGTCCATCCTGTCCAAGCATGCATTCTAAATAAATTCATAGAGCCACACACCATTTCCGAACATTGTGATAATCTTGCAGCAGAATATGGAATTACAGTTAGACAAGCTTATGATATGGTTTTACAATATATAGAAAACCAGAAGCCCATTTTCACGGAATTTGAGGAACACAAAATCTTTTTCCCAAAAAATGTACTAATTCCAATCGGATTTGTCAAGGATGAAGAATTGTCTGCAAGAAGAGAATCGGACATAGAGATAAGCCTTCAACATTTAGATTTGACACCAGACAGAATGCATTCTGCACCTCAGTCTTTGCTTTTTATGTTGACAGCAAAATGTGCTACAAAATGCAAATACTGTTACGCAGATAAGAATACTAAGTACAAAACTTTGTCAACAGAAAAGATATTGGAAATCATAGAGGAGGCCCATGCTCTTAAGATGACACACATTGATATAATAGGCGGTGAGGTTTTTTGCTGTAAAGATTGGGACATAATCCTTAAAAGGCTTGTAGAATATGATATGTGTCCCAACTTTATATCCACAAAGTATCCATTGACGGAGGAAATGGTAAAAAAGCTACATTACGCAAAGTATAATAATGTAGTTCAAGTGTCATTAGACTCGTTGAATCCAATTGCTCTAGAAGAGACCATTGGAGTTAAACTTGATTATGTTGATAAAATCAAGAAAGCAATTTCTTATCTGGAGAAATACAAGTTTAAAATTCAGATAAATACGATATTGATAAAATCAACAGCAATAGAGGCAGAAATAGAAAGGCTTTATAACTATATTAAAAGCATAAAAGGCTTGATCTATTGGGAAATCAGAGCTCCTGAAAAATCTATATATTCCACGGAGTCCTATGAAAGCGTTAAAGCTTCAAGAGAACAATTAGAGAATATATATAAATTCATAAGAACTCAACTGTTGCCAAAAGCTGAGTTTAAGATAATATGCAGTGATGAAATTTTAAATGAGCATCTAAAAGATGGCAAGCCTACGGATGAATATTTTGTTGGCGGCACATGCGGTATTCTACAAAATAGAGCATTTGTTTTGCCTGATGGTAAGGTAAGCATTTGCGAACTAATGTATTGGCACCCACAATTTATCATTGGAGATTTGAAAAAGCAATCCATACAAGAAGTTTGGAACTCGTCAAAAGCGAAAGAGCTTTTCTGTATGCACAGAAAAATGTTTCGAGAACAAAGCTCATGTCACAACTGTAAAGTCTTGGATTTTTGCAATCAAAAACATCGAAGATGTTTTGTAAAAATCATAAGAGCATATGGGGAAGAAAACTGGGATTATCCTGATCCAAGATGTCAATTTGCTCCTGAAATAAGTCCACAATATTAAAAGAGAAAATTATGAAGAAAAAGATATTATTGCCATTTCTGTGTATAGCAACTATGCCTGTTATGGCTCAACACATCACTGGAAAAATTATCAATGAACAGGGCGAAGCCTTGCCTTATGCGAATGTATTCTTGCTTAACCAGCAGGACTCCACATTTATAAAAGGCACTGTAAGCGATGAGAATGGTGCATTCTCACTGGATGGATACCAAAATGGCGATATTCTCAAAGTATCTGCCATGGGATATAAGACAAACTATCTTGTTTGTCATAATGAATCTATTGGTTATATCACCCTGCAGGATGATGCCAAGCTGTTAGGTGAAGTCGTGGTGAATGGACATCGCAACTACGTGAAGTCTAACAATATGGGATTAAAAATCTCCATGATTGGCAACCCTTTGTCTAAATTGGGTTCTGCCTTGGAAGCCATCAAGCAGATGCCATTGATTAGTGGTATCGGTAATAACATTTCTGTGTTGGGCAAAGGAACGCCAGAGATTTACATCAACCACCGAAAGGTAAGAGACAATTCAGAACTGCAACAACTCTCCTCTCAGGATATCGAAAGAGTAGAAATCATCACCAATCCTGGAGCGAAATATGAGGCAGATGTGAAGTCGGTCATCATCATCCATACCAAAAAGCAGAATGCAGGATTGGCTGGCTTCGCAAAAGCCGGTGCTACACTTTCTGATGTTTCATACGGGAGAACGGGACTGGACTTGTCTTGGACTGGCAGCAATGGACTTGGAGTGTATGCCGGAGCCAATTATGCCGGGGACGGAGAAAAGCAAACAGGCTACTATCTGGAAAAGTTTGGCAATAATGAGTATGAAACAAAAACAAATACTACCTATAAGAATCGTGCGCATAAGTTAAATGCCAATATAGGTGCTAGTTACGACTTTGGAGCCAATTCTCTGGGCATCCGTTATGAATTTAGCAGAAAACCTAAGGGAAAGTACTCTTCAACAAATGACATCCAGACAAATGTAGAGCCAGAGAATGCACAGTTTGAATCAACGAGTGAACAGTCAAAGCAGAATACACGCCATTATCTCAACTCTTATGCTATATTGAAATTTGGTGAAAAGAAGAACTATCAGTTGGCGGCAGATGTGGATTATCTTTACAACTTCTCCAATGAACTCTCAGATGTCAACGAGCAAGGTGAGAACTATGCGAATCATATTGGTACAGTAAGTCATAGCAACAATCACCTGGTAGCGGGCAAGGCTAATTTCACTGCTTCATGGAAGGCTGTAACTCTAGACTTAGGCGCCCAATATTCGTATACCAAGACTCGCCAATCTTTTGCGGGTAGCACCTCTAATGACGAGGTTCTCTTTGACGCTTCTCATGATGAGGAACGCCAGCATCTGACAGCAGGATACATTACGGCAAATTGGCAGCTTAGCCCTTCATGGAGCGCAAGAACAGAACTGCGTGTAGAGAACACTGACTTTGCTTATATACTTAATGGTGAGAAGGTTACTGAACAATCTAAGAGTTTTACGGATTGGCTTCCATACGTAAGCATTGATTATCAGAACGGCAATCTGAGTTTGGGATTATCTTACAGCACTTCAGTTGACCGTCCTAGCTATAGTATGCTGAGCAATACTTATTCTTATGCCTCGCATACATCATGGATGCTTGGAAATCCTTTGCTGAAATCATCACTAGAAAGAGAGTTAAGTTTGGATGTGAGTTATCGTAAGACGAGCTTGAACCTCTCTTATGTACATAGCATGAGAGAACTTGCCACAACTTATTCATATATGGAAAACAAGAAGGTAAATATCATCAAGAATGTAAACTTGCCTAGCTATGATTATTTTCAGATGGTGGCAGGGCAAAGATTGGACATAGGCATCTGGCATCCTACGCTATACGGTGTGCTGAGATTGCAGAAGTTGGAATATGGTAATCCAGAAAAGTCATACAACAAGCCGTTGTTTAATATGACTATGCGCAACCGCTTTGACTTACCTTGGGGAATCTATGCTTATTTCGATGGAATATGGGTTAGCAAAGGATATTCTGCCACCAACTATACCAAGGGATATGTTCTCCTTGACATGGGACTAAACAAGAGCTTGGGCAATTGGGCATTTACCATCTACTGGAATGATTGCTTCAAGCTTTGGCGTCAAAAGAACTTGATTGAGACCAATGGAGTGTCTTTCTATCAAAACCTCAAGGGCGGTGTTCACAATGTATCTCTCAATGTAACATATTCTTTCAACAAGAAGAAGAGTTATCGAGGCAAGGGCGCAGCTCGGGAGGAAATAAATCGATTGTAAAACAGACATATGCATAGTTTTCCACTCACTCTTCAGCATGACAGCATGCAGTGTGGCATCGCTTGTCTGCAAATGATATGCAAGTATTTCGGCAGGGACTATACGCTTAGCGCCCTGTCGAAACATTGTTTTGCTACTACCGAAGGGGTTTCCCTGTTGGGCATCAGCGAGGCAGCCGATACCCTGGGACTTCATACCCTTAGTGCCCGGGCCACGGTAGATGAACTGGCAGAGAATCCTCTGCCTGCCATCCTGCATTGGAACCAAAACCATTTCGTGGTATTATATAAGGTAAAAAAAGGACGAAAGTTTTATATCTCTGATCCTGCTAAGGGGCGCATTACTTATGGTTATGATGAATTCATCGCCCACTGGGCTAGCACGCTGTCGTATGGCAGACCGGCTGGCATCGTGATGTTCTTTGAGATGACACCTGCCTTTTTTGAGTTTAAAATGGATGGTATGACTGATGCAAGCGAGCGACGTTCCTTCAGATTTCTCTTTGGCTACATCAAGAAATACCGCAAGTATTTTTTACAGATTGTCATCGGATTGATATTGGGTAGTGGCATGCAATTGGTATTGCCATTTCTGACCCAGGCTATTGTGGATGAAGGCATCAAGGGCAAAGACCTTAATATCATCTGGCTGATACTTTTGGGGCAACTGATGCTTACAGCCAGTCGTACAACTATCGACTTCTACCGTCGCTGGATATTGCTCCGTATAGGCATGAACATTAATATCTCCCTGCTTAGCGATTTCTTCGTTAAGTTGCTCAAACTGCCGATGTCTTTCTTTGACACCAAGTTGATGGGCGACCTGATGCAACGTATGAGCGACCATAGCCGTGTGAATAACTTCTTGACGCAAAACTGTCTGAATGTAACCTTCTCCATGCTCACCTTTGTTGTGTTCAGCGTGGTATTGTTTATGTATAGCAAATTTGTGTTCTGCATTTTCTTGTTGGGTAGCTTGGGGTATGGTTGTTGGCTGCTCTCTTTCCTGCGCCGCAGAAAGGTGATTGATTATGAACTCTTTGAGCAACAGTCTACCAACAATAATCGCACTTATGAATTTATTACTTCCATGCAAGAAATCAAGCTGCAAGACTGCGAACGCCGAAAGTGCAAAGAATGGGAAACGGTGCAGCACGACCTCTTCCGTGTGCAGCAGAAATCACTCAAGTTGCAGCAAACCCAAGAGGCTGGCAGCATCTGCATCAATGAAATCAAGAATATGGTGATAACCGTAGTAGCGGCAGCATCCGTCATTCATGGTGACATCACCTTGGGTATGATGCTTGCCATCCAATACATCATCGGACAGCTCAATTCTCCTGTGGAGCAATTGATGCAATTCTTCTATTCTCTGCAAGATGTGAAAATCAGCTTGGAGCGCATCAACGAGATACACTTGATGAAGGATGAAAACGGCAAAGAGGGATTAAAAAAGCAGGTGGAAGACGCTAGCGAAGGTATCACACTAAGACATGTGGACTTTAAATATGATCCACATGCCATGTATAAAACGTTGGATGACATCAATATTCATATACCACATGGCAAGGTAACAGCCATCGTGGGAGCATCTGGCAGTGGAAAGACTACACTCATCCGATTGATGCTGGGCTATTATCCTGTATCTGGAGGCAAGCTGACCATTGGCGGGACGGATGTCAATACGCTCAACAAGAAGTGGTGGCGCAGGCAGTGTGGTGTAGTAATGCAGGAGGGAGCCATCTTCTCTGAGTCCATCGCTCGCAACATAGCGGTGGATGACAATGATGTGAACCAAGAACAGCTCTATCAAGCAGCCGACCTTGCCTGTATCAAGGACGACATCTTTTACCTACCCTTGCGTTTCAATACCAAGATTGGCAGAGATGGCATGGGACTAAGCCAAGGGCAGAAACAACGCATATTGATAGCTCGCGCCATCTATAAGAATCCAGACTATCTCTTCCTGGATGAGGCAACCAATTCGCTAGATGCCAGCAACGAATACGACATCGTGACGAATCTGGAAAAATTCTATGCTGGCAAGACGGTGGTCATCGTAGCTCACCGACTCAGTACTGTTAGGAATGCCGACCAGATTATCGTGCTGAAACACGGACAGGTAGTGGAGATTGGCAACCATGAATCACTGACAGCCAAGCGAGGTACTTACTACAAATTGGTAAGAAATCAGTTGGAGCTGGGAAGCTAAGCAAAAAGCCGCCAGGATATTCTCACACGAAATCCTAGCGGCTTTTTCTTTTCCTGCAGAATACTTACAATGCTAGCATGCCTCGCTTGATGCTTTCTGTCAAAAATTCTCCGACAAGATAGTACATCCGTACTTGGTTTACACCAAAGATCTACAGAAAGATGGGCAAACACTCTTGATTCCGATTTACATGCCCCCATTCTTATAAAGCAAGAATGCGCTGGGAGCGCAGGTTTGTTACCTGCCCTCCCAGCGACAACCTTGCAAAACATAATGTTTTTTTATTGTACCTTTGCACCGCAGTTGGGCGATAAAAACATCATCTCGTCAGCGAGAACTTGATGCTCAGGCCGAAATCCTGCGTTGTGGTAGGATAACTGCTGCTCGACAGGAGCGGAGTGTTGGTCTGACGGTCATAATAGAAACTCATGGTAAGGAGTTTGCTGAAGGTATAATCGGCAGAGAAACTCAGTTTCAGAGCATTGTTTCCGCTGCTGGCACTGCTTACCATTGAGGCTATATCACGAACGATGGCTGCCTGCTTGCGGAAACTGAAGTCAAGACGAAGATTCAAATCATGGTTGGTTCCATTCTGAACAGTCTTGGTGGTCGACGCATTCTTATTGGCAGTATTCTTGTTGCCACCCTTCGACTTGGAACGGGAGGCCTTGGCGCCCCAACCGAAAACATCGAAGTTGTTGATGAGGTAACCCATACCGATTACCCAGTCCTTACTCAATGCCTCGTTCAGCTGCACACTCGTCATACTGAGGTTCAATACACGGGTCTGGCGATATTCTGCCTTCACCGTCATATTATTGTTGAATGTGACATCCATACCCAATAATGGCGAGAACGACTCGTTGATACTTACCTGCGAAATGTTGAACATGCTGCTTGGAGATGGATTGCCCGTAGTGGCATCACTCACGAAGCCGAGACCGTTCATATACTCCTGGAAGGTGCTGTAACTGTTGTAGCTGCCAACTGCAAAGACGCTTTTGTAAGAGTGGTTGATGTTGACACTCTTGAAGTGCTCGTTGAACCAAGGCAGACGTCCCAGTCCACTATAACGGATGGTCCAGTTTGGCAACATCCGACTCAATGCCGGGAATACCGAGAGTGAATTGCCACCCATCGAGGTATAAGCCTTGAGGAAGGCAGGAATCATGACATCGCTGCTATACTGGTTGACCGGTGTGCGGGAAGCATCAAACTTGCCGCCAGCCAGAGCCGAACCAGCCGGATAAACAGTTCCGGCATACTGAGCCTCTACCCTATCTCTGAAACCAGCCAGCGAGTTGACAAACTTCTCGAAGGTCTTGCTGCGATACCCCGAATTGGCATTGCCCATTCCCTCGAAAGCCGAACCCAGCGAGATGGTAGTCATCTGGAAGGCTCCACTCTGGGTGGTTGGCGTTCCTTCATACATATACTGTATGCTCTTCTGCGTGGTCTTGGTACGTGTGGCTGAGAGATCAATCTTGAAATCCTTGACAGGCTCCAGGGTGGCACGCAACGTAAGATTATCCGTTCTGCTGGTAGTAGCAGGTGTTGCGATACTGTCGTTGCAGAGCAGCCAGTCGTTGTTTCTAGCCTTCTCGATATAATCGTCGCCAACCATACCGAAGGCGAAGTCAAGACCCGGTGCCATCTGTCCCACCTTCTTCTGTCCGAAGGCATCACCCACACTAGGCAAAAAGCCCGGCAGGGTGAGCTGATAGCTGCTGCGATAGTTGATGCTCACATTACGCACCATCATTGCCAGACGACTAGCCAACTGCAATCCCTTATACCATTTCTTATCATCAAGCGGTTCCTTAGCCAGTACGGAGAGTTTCACCTTCATGGCAGTATCTACCTTTGAGATGATTCTGATCTGGTTATTATCCACCTTTTTATATTTAAGCGGGAACACTTTGCCGTCTTCCGTCTTGGCATTCACAATCAGTCGCTTGGTATTCTTGCCGTGGCGTATCTTGAATGTGGTATCAGGCAGGAGGGTGATTTCCCGTTCGAAGGCACGCTTGTTCTTAGGCAGCGCCTTCTTCGGATCAGCCGCCTGTTCCTTTGCTTCCTGCTTCTTTTTCTTTTTTTCCTGCTTCTTGCGCTGCATCTGTGCCCTACTCTGGGTACGGTCAAACTTATCGTTTACCTTCTCCAGAAAAGGCACATGGTTGTAGAGTTTCACCAGGTTGAAGTTTCCGTTCAATGTCAGTTCGCGCTGGGTATTGATGGTGTTACCATACGAGTTGCCCTCCTCATCCTCTGTACCGCGCTCCCAAGAATAGTTGGCATTGTAAGAGGCATCGCTGTTCACCCAGTCGAAGACAGGCAGCAGATTGAGAGGCACCTTGTAGGATGCCTGGAAATTCTGACTGTAGTCGAGCGGTGCACCCCAGTGGCGGATGCTGGTCCATACAGAATCCTTCCAGGCATGATACTGGTCGGCATAAAGCTCCTTGTTGACCGGTGTATATGGTTCCTCTATCTGTGCATGGGTAGCACTCTGGAAGTTCATGTGCAGGTTCTTGGTCAAATCCCAGTTGATGGAGAACTCACGGTTCCAGAGGAACTGTTCACTGAAGGTGAGCGGCAACTTAGAGTCTACTCCGGCAGCTCCACTCATCAGGGTTTCCATATCGCGCTCCTGCAACTCGTAGTAGTCGCGCGTCATCTCGGTATTGAAGGCTATGTTCTGCGGCAGCCAGTTCAGTCCGAAACGTTTCAGTATGTCGAGCCACTTGCTCTTGTTCTTCAGTCCCTTGAATGGTTCCCATGCCTTATAAACCGGGCTCCACGAATAATCCAGGGCTCCGCGCCAGTTGTCCTTGCGCTCATACATCGTCGTTTCACCCGTAGTATACTGATGCTGATGACTGTAGGTGAATGAAAAGTTGGCTGGATCGTATGGCATCGGATGACGCTTGGTAGCGATACCCACCCGGGCATTCGAGATAGAGAAGTTGGTCTGCGTAATCTTGGTGGCAGCGATGTTCTCGATAGAATCGCGCTCGTGCTTGAAGCCGGCGGCATCGAGGGCATCCTTCAATTCCATATCAGTATCCAGCGGATTATACTTAGGAGTGGTCTTCTCTTTGGTAACACTATAATATAAAGGTATGCTCACCTTCGCCTTGTCAGGGAAGAACTTACCCATTTCGAGCGATGTGGTCACACTGTAGGTACCATAATTATCGGTGGTGCGACTTGCCACGCCATCTTCCAGACCGCCGAATCCCTCGCTGATGTATCTGCCGGTGGCATTCACGCTACCCAGATCGGAGAGTTGTACGTTGAGGTTGGCATTGGCAGCCCAACCACCCGAATTATTGTGTTCCTTGAGTCGGAGTTCGTTTATCCATACCTCACCACTCTTGATGTCGGCAGAATTGTTTCTCACACCCAGCATCATGGTCTTCACTTCGCCGAGACTCGGATTACCCACGATGGTAATCTTGTTCTGCGGATGTTCTGCATCCATCATGGAATAAGGAGCGAGATAAGAAGCCACACCCTGTGCCTTCGCCTTGTTGCGGTTTTTCTTCAATGCCGTAAAGACACTCAGCGGCACATCGAGCATATTCACCTCAGGCCATACCGCCTTACAGTCGGCAAGCACATAGCGGTTGTAGTTGGAGCGTGGCTCGGTGAGTTTCAGCGGGATTTCATACTCGTAGTAATTGTTCTTATAATCACTACCCAGACGGATGAAGACTGAGAGATCACCATCCTGCAGACGGGTGGTATTCTGCTCCAATGCATTGGCATGGGCAAACATCTGGATGCGCTTGTACTGGCGCAGATCAAGGGTAGAATTCTTATAAACCGCCTTCGCCTCGCCTGTGCTCATATTCTTGACCACCAGACTCAACGCCTGCTCGTTCGCCTCAACCAACTGAGGCTGACTAGGATCCTGTTCGCGCCTGATACCCGGAGGCAAGACATAGTTGACCGGTGTCTTCTCGCCGTTCTCTTCCAGACTCACACTGCTTGCATCGAGGGTTCCGCCACTGGCTGCGCCGAGCGGCTGATCATAGGTACGCCACTTGCCCATCACGAGGTCGAAGGTACCGAAACGCAGCACGATAGGTTTCTTGAAACCGGTGAGGAACATACGCATGAAGCGGATGCTGGAGAAATCGTTGATGTTGCCCTGACGGCTCTCAAACTCATCGATAGGTATGCGGAACTGATACCAGGTAACGGTAGACTTGGTATTATCACGCCAGGTCTGGCTGTATTCACGCTTATCTACAATATGATTATTACCCACCACGAGATCTTCCGGACGGATGCTGACACGGTACTGGAAGTATTTCTCATATTCGTTGAGCGTATAATCCTGGTTGATATCCTCGACATCCGGCGTTGACTTATAAGAAGTATCATAGCTCTCAGAACGGCTGTCGCTGTCAGGCGAGTTGCCCTGAGGATTGTTGATATACTTATATCGCTGCAAGATAGGAGCACGCATCTCATCCCAGTCGGAACCGCGGAAATAGTGGTAGTCATCACGTGCCGGATCGGCAAAGATACTGTCGAACACCGCCTGGTTCACCTTACCCTGAATCTGGTCGAGATAAGCACTCTTGTAGAATTCCTGCTCCTCGGCATCAGTCAGTCCGTTGAAACCCACATCCTGCAAGGCTCTGCTGCCACTGGTGGTAGCAAAGGCATAGGTCACGGTGCTCTGGGTAGGAATCTTACCCCACTGGGTATAGGTGTAGCTCTTGCTGCCATCTACCGGCATGCCACTCTCATAGAATTTCTTGCCATCACGCAGGATATCCTCGCTCACCTCGCCCAGGTTGATGTAGAAATCGCCACCATAATCGGCTGCATCAGCCTCTTCGCGAGAATAGATGAACGGATCGAGCATCCAGAACTCGATGTATTCGATGTTTGCCTGCTCGAAATCGTTGGTATCCAGCTTACGCATCATTCCGCCCCAGTTACGCTGCGGATTCTGCAGGGTTCCGTCTGCCTGCAAATCTGTTACATTGAAGTTGTATGGTCCCGGCTCGCTTGGATAGTAAGCCAGATTGAGTACATTCAGGGTATTGGTAGCGCCCTGATAACTGCTCTGGTCGCGCAATGGGAAGAGCTCCTTGGTATAGACCTCGCGAACATAATGGTTACTCAACTGCTTGAGGTCGCCCTTGATATGTCCCGGAGTGAGCGAACTTCCACGGCGGGTGAACAGCGGATCGATGGTATACCAGGCTAGGCGCGAACGGTGGAAACCGCTGCTCAGACCGGTCTTATCGCTGTAATCGTCCTTGAAATTGAGCGAAGGCACACTGGATATAAACCAGGAGGTAGGAGTAGTTACATCGATGGTAGTCTTCGTACCCTCGAAGTCATCGATATAAGATGCATTGTCCTGTGTGCCACCTGCCTCACCGGCAATGAGCTGGGCAAATTCTCCTGTAAAGGATATCTGCGATGGCTGGGTGAGGTGCAGGAATGGTATTTTGTCAAGCACATTGGTGAGCCACTGACTCTCCTTGCGCCAGTTGAGATTGATGCCCCAAAGGGTATTCTTCAGCGGTTCGGAGCCCATGGATACCTTGGTAGTAAGCGCCTGTTCGGAGAGGTGCTGGATAGTACCGCTCAACTGGAAGTTCTTGGTAAAATCATACTCCCAGTTCAGACCGAACATCGTTTTTCGCGTTTGTCCGAAATCGGTATTACTCTCCAGAGAAACGTTGACAGCCGTACCGGCATCAATGATGCTCTGGTTCAGGATGGTCACCTCGCCGGCACTGTAATCTACCGAATAGTCGGTGCCCTCTTTCAGGGTGATACCGCCTGCCGTAACGACCACCGAGCCCTGTGGCACATTGTAGGCATCGAGCGAGATGACATTGGCTGCAGAGCCCTTGAACTGTCCCACAATCTGATACTTGTTCTTCTCGGCAATCTGCTTGGCTACGGTCTTCGTACTGTCATAAAGTTCGGTAAAGGCATACTTTTCAGCCTTGTCGGCAGCCACGCCCCGCTTGACCAGATAATCACGCATATAACTGCCGAAAGGCTCTACCTTCGGAATGAACACGCGTCCGTTAGAGATGGTATAGCCTTCTACATAATCGAAATATCCATTGCTGTGTGCCTTGTTGTTGTTATCCAGACGGTCGGCGCCCAGCACACGGATGATAGGCTGCTTCTTCACCTGCTGCTCAGGGATATAACTGAGATATACGCCGGTGGTATCGCTCTGGTATTTCACATCCAGGCGGAACTTCTCCTTCTCTACGGTAGAAGCCAGATAATAAACGTTCTTCATCATCAGCCCCCAGTTGCCCTGTCGCGGATTGTTACTGGTATTCTTGAGCGATTTCACGAAGAGTGCCTGCTTGGTATCGCTGAGATCGGATGCAAACTCGCCCACCTGATAGGTAATGCCTCCCGATGTATACTCATAGGCTACAGCAAGTACCTGGTCGGTCTGCAGACTGGTTTTCAATGAGATATAACCCAAAGCGGTATTGACCGTATACTCAGAAGAATTGAGCAGACGGGCACTCTCCAGTTTCTCATAATCGGCTCCACCAACCAGTCCGCCTCCATCGAGAGTGGTTGCAGCCTGGTCGATGTCACGGGCAGCAGCATATTGGCTGTTCATCGCAGCATACTCAGTATTCGCCTGGTTAGAAGGCACCTGTCCGCTCGCCGTCCACATCGGGTTGCTCAGTTTCTGGTTCTCGCCCAGGTCGGTCAGGGCTACGATGTTTCGGGTATTGGTGGTATTGCCGGTTTTGTTGGTAACCCACACCTCCACGCGGTTGATGGTGATGCCCGTGGTGAGATTAGGAAGTTTCTGCATCCAGGCATCATAATGATTTCTGAAATACTGGGAGAGGAAGAAGTGGCGGTTCTCCTCATAATCGGCTACATTCAACTCGAAAGGAGTGAGCTGTACACCGCCCCTGGTAGATACGCTCTTCGATGCACTTTTCTTCTGCGAAGCCACCATCTGCAGCTTGAGTTTGCCAAACTGCATATCGGTTCTAACACCAAACAGACTGCTGGCGCCTTTGATGAGCGAAGAGTTGGAAGGGAAGGAGACGTTGCCCGCCTCAACGAGTTTGATGATTTCATCTTCCTTGCCGTCGTACTTCAGTTTCATGTTCTGTGCATCGAAATCGAAGGTGGCATCGGTGTTGTAATTCAGGTTCATGTTCACCTTATCACCCACCTTTCCGTTGACGTTGAGATTGATTTTCTCATCAAAATCCATCATCGTCGTCTTTCGGTTGCGGATAGGCAACGAAGGATTGTCGATGCTCTTCTTGTTGATACCGAACTTGAGTTCGGCAGAACCCTGTGTCTTCACTCTGATGCCACCAGGACCGAAGATTTTCTCGGCAGGTCCCAAGTCGAAGTGCATATCCGAGAAATCGAACTTCTCCTTGCCTTTTGCCTGGAAGATTTCATCGTTCTGCTTGCGGAAGTAGCTGTTGCGCTGCTGCTGTTCGGTCCATGCAAGATACTCTTTCGGAGTGAGCATGATAGGGGCCGAAAGCCAGGTTGAGCCCATGCGGTTGCCGATGATATAGCGGTCGAGGGTATCGTTGTAGACTACCTGATATTGCAGATTATCAGGACGTTTCAGGTCGAGCGGACTCTGATAGAGGTCGCTCAGGGAGTAAGGTTGGGTGCGCTGAATCTGCCAGCGGGTATGCAGCAGCGAATCGGGAATAGTATCTTCATCGAGCTGCACGGGCTGGGCTGTGCTGGTATGGGTTTTCTTTTTATCGTCCTGAAGTTGAGGCAAAGCTATCGCATAGCCGAAGGTTGCCACCATCAGCCAAGCCAATAGAAAAGATATGAATCTTTGCTTCTGTTTCATCGATAAAAAACTCCTAACTTATTTGATTTGCTTCAATGCCAGTTTCACAACCTGTTCTACCGGGAGATCAGGCTGTGCCTTGAGGATATCTACTACTACCTTGGCAGATGGTGCCGGCGAGAAGCCGAGCATGGTGAGGGCGCTTACCGCCTCATCCTTTACGTCATTGTTCACCATCACCACATTGCCTCCGCTGGCTGGCAATTCGTCAGCAATGCCGAGGCTCACGATTTTATCTTTCAAGTCGATGATGATTCGCTGTGCTGTCTTCAGTCCGATACCCTTCACGGTTTTCAGCACCTTGTCGTTACCAGTAGAGATGATTTCGCAGAGTTCGCGTGGCGAGAGTGAAGAGAGAATCATACGGGCTGTATTTCCGCCTACTCCTGAAACGGTGATGAGGAGGCGGTAGAGTTCACGTTCCTGTTTGGTAGCAAAGCCGAAAAGGGTGAAAGAGTCATCTCTTCCACCAGCCACCAGCACTTCGTGAACATAGAGTTTCACTTCCTGTTTGCCCTGAATGGCAGTATATGTATTGAGCGATATATTGAGTCCGTAGCCCACCCCCGCAGTCTCAACAATAGCCAGTGCAGGTGTCAGCTCTGTCAGATCGCCATGAATATATTCTATCATTTTCTTTTTCTCCTAATTAAATTAATATATTAATAACGTGCGAAGGGCGGGATTATTGTAATAGAATTCCATAAAATTACGTCCCGACGTAGCATGTCATACGTCCCGACGCAGAGCCAGAGACGTCGGGACGCAGCAAAAGCTACGTCCCGACGTAATTCAAAGCACATCGGGAGGTATCGGAAAGAGGAAGTATGATGTTTCGCAACAAAATAACGAAACTGTAAGGCTCTTGCAGCAGATACCTTACAAATCTCCGCTTATTCATACCTAAAAACTATGATTTTACTACTTTTTGCAACTTTTATGAGTTAAAATTCTATTAAAACGTCACGTATTTCAAGAAAAAGCTATACTTTTGCAACCGGAAATAGAATGAAGAGCGGAAAACATATCCGTTGGATGACTAAACCGCAAGAAATAAAAGAAATAAAAACAACAAAATAAAAGAAATAAGACAATGAAGAAATTTAGAGCAGCCGTAGTAGGATACGGCAACATCGGTAAGTTTACTGTTGAGGCACTCGAAGCAGCTCCTGACTTTGAGATTGCAGGTATTGTACGTCGCCAGGGTGCCAAGGACAAACCAGCTGAGTTGGCAAACTATGAAGTAGTAGATGACATCACCAAGTTGAAGGATGTAGATGTTGCTATTCTCGCAACCCCTACCCGCTCTTGCCCTGAGTATGCAGAGAAGATCGTTGCCCTCGGTATCAACACCGTAGACAGCTTCGATATCCACACCAGCATCCTCGACTACCGTACCAAGCAGATGGAAAACTGCAAGAAGGCTGGCAAGGTAAGCGTTATCTCTGCTGGTTGGGACCCAGGTTCTGATTCTATCGTACGTGTTCTGATGGAGAGCCTTGCTCCTAAGGGTTTGACATATACCAACTTCGGTCCTGGTATGAGTATGGGTCACTCAGTTTGTGTTCGTGGCAAGAAGGGCGTAAAGGAAGCGCTCTCTGTAACCATCCCATTGGGTGAGGGTATCCACCGCCGTATGGTATACGTAGAGTTAGAAGAAGGTGCCAAGCTTGAGGATGTAACAGCCGAAATCAAGGCTGATCCATACTTCGCTCATGATGAGACCCACGTATTTGCCGTAGCATCTGTAGATGATGTAAAGGATATGGGTCATGGTGTGAACCTCGTTCGCAAGGGTGTATCTGGCAAGACTCAGAACCAGCGTTTCGAGTTCAACATGAGCATCAACAACCCAGCCCTCACCGCTCAGGTATTGGTTAACGTGGCTCGTGCTTCATTCCGTCTGCAGCCAGGTTGCTACACCATGCCAGAGATTCCAGTTATCGATATGTTGCCAGGAACCCGTGAGGAAATCGTAGCAACACTCGTATAAAGACATTGAACTTTGAGGTTTGAACATTGAACTTTATGATGAGTTTAACAGGTTCAGATTCATAGTTTAGCAAATAATAAAGGCTCGCAAGAAATTTCGATTTCCTGCGAGCCTTTTCCATTCAACTAAAACCACTTATAATAACCCTGTCATATACAATGGCAAATAAGTAATCCCCTCCTCTACTTTCAAATCAGCCGTATGCAAAACATACGGAGTGGCCAGATAACTATCATATTTAGCGATGCACTTTTTGAGAGAAGTGAGCGTGTATCTATTAGTTGACTTCACTTCTATCGGTGAAATATTATGCTTTGACGTTATTGTATCTTTGGCTATCAGGAAATCCAGTTCCATCCTTTCTTTGGCATCATCCTTACTATATTTGGAAAAGAAATACAGCTTATGCCCTGCCGAACGTAACATCTGAGCCACAATATTCTCAACTATCATTCCGCCATTGAACTCCAGTTTATCTACCAGAAGCTTGTTATATAAGTTTTCAGATACTATCGTATTTTCATTGAAAGCATGACTGATGAGCAAACCCGTATCAGCCATATAGCATTTCAATGTCGTATCATCGGTATTCATTCCAAGACCGATGCTTGGCTCTGTCGTATTATAGGCCATATTGACTATCATGGCATCTGCCAGCCAAAAGAAAGCCGTTTCATAATCCCGCATTCTCGCCCCTTCTGTAAGTGCTTTCAACATAAATTTCTTCTCATGTTTTTGAAGTTGAGAAGGAATTGTATCAAAAATCTGGGTAACTTTAAATACATAAGTTGAAGCATACTTTTGAATATCATTACGATATAAGGTAAGAATTTGTCGCTTCACACGATCCACCTTATTGAAATCTCGAGTTTCTACAAATTTAGCTACAGCCTGTGGCATTCCTCCAACAATAAGATACTGTCTGAAATAGTCCATTGCCATGCGATGCATCATCTGTCCCATCTCATGCTTTTTCTGAAAGTTCATTCGTATAAGAGGCATCAAGGTTTCATTGTTCAATGCCCACAAGAACTCCTCGAAATCCATAGGATACATCAATATTTCTTCCTCCTCAGAAGGAATCATGATATCCTCAACGTTCTTTTTGATAGAAACAAGCGAACCAGTCTCGATATAATCGTAGCGTCCATCTTCAACCAGATACTTGATAGCAGTACGAGCCCGAGGATACAATTGCACTTCATCAAAGATAATAACCGATTCTCTTGGATATAGAGGTGTATTGGTGAAACTGCTCAAATACATAAAGAATGTATCCAAGTCATCCAGGTAGGTTTCGAACAAGGATTTTATGTTCTTTCCTATCTTATTGAAGTCAAGCAAAATATAACTCTTGTATTCTTCTTGAGCGAATTCCTTTACGATATAGCTCTTTCCTACTCGGCGGGCACCATTGATGAGAACAGCACTTTCTCCGTTCTGTTCTTCCTTCCATTTCTTGAGTTGATCATATACTTTTCTTCTCATAATTTACACCTATCCTAGATTAATTATATCGGATAAATACACCTATCCGCGATTAATATTTTCCGTTTCTTACACCTATCCGCGATTATCGGATAGCACAAATACACACATATCCGCGATTATCGGATAGCACAAATACACACATATCCGCGATTATCGGATGGTGCAAATATACACATATCCGCGATTATCTCCAAGGAAAAGCCAGTTTTTTAATATTTCTTAATCTTAAAAGGCTCGCAAGAAATCGAAACTTCTTGCGAGCCTTTTTAGTATCTTATGCCTTGAGCTTTTTATTTCAAGACATAAGCCGAATGAATATGTGCACACGCTTTACTCTACTGCAGTTGCACCCTGTCCGGCAACCAATGGCCAACCTGGGTTCTGGTAAACTACAGATGTGGTAAGATCGGTCTGGTCACCCGCTGCTGTCTGACGGAATACGCTCTGTGCGATAGGAGACAGATAGTGAGCAGGAGTAAAGTGATAACCATCAAATACCTGGTTGTTAATCTTGGAAATCTGGTATGGACGGATATAGTCGCCACTAATGGTCTTATCACTCATATTACCCTTACCTCCTTCAACATCTACGATAGCGAGGTTGGTTTCACCATCGAGCCATGTGCCCTCGTAAACAGTACCCCAGTACTTCATACCTTCAATCTGGTAACCGTTTACCTGGTCGCAAGCACGCCAGCGGATCAAGTCCTCCCAGCGGGAAGCCTCACCGATGAACTCGTCACGACGCTCACGACGGATGTTGTAAGTAGTAGCATCAACCAACTGACCATGAGAGTAAGCACCGAAGTCCCACTTAGCCTCCTCCTGCATGTTGGTAGCTGCGATGGTCTTGTTGTAATCAGGATCTACCTTGGCACGGGTGCGGAGAGCACGCCAGTACTTATCAGCTGTGGCGTCGATAGTATTGTTCTTCAACCAGGAAGCCTCCATGTAGTTGAGGAGAGCCTCTGTGCCACGGAATACAATGCTACCACTCTGACCATAGTCGTGGTTGAGCTGCTGCAGAACATCATAGTTCTTACCCTTCTTCACAGCATAACCGGTAACGATACGAGTCTCATTGTTACCCTTTACTGTCCAAGAGAGATCAACGGTATTAGCACCATCACTTGTATAGTTCTCTACAGAACCATCCATCTTGGTGAATATCTGGATACGAGAGTCACGATCCTGGAGAGTAGCCTTGATGCCCTGGTTCTCCCACTCAGGGTTGTAACCTGAACCTGCTGCATAGATAGGAAGACCGTTGCGCATGAGGAATGAGTTAACCAATCCACGTGTCCAACCAGTACCACCACCATTACGCTGGAGCTGCATCTGGATGTTGTGAGTTACGTTAGCCTTGTCCTTATCGAAAGCACGGTACATCAAAACCTCGCTATAGCCACTCATATCCTTGTCACAGAACATGGTGTAGTAAGGATTGATACTTGCCAAACTAGCATTCTGTCCCTCTGGAGTATCCGTATTCTCTACAAGGTTATCAACGAGCTTATCACCCAATTCCTTAGAAGACTTCATAGCCTCATCGAGGAAGTGATTGATGGAAGAATCGATGTCAAATCCCTGGATATCCTCAGCCTTGCCTGGCCATCCTGGACCACCTGGCACAAACGCAGTACCCTTGTGATACTTCTCCCATGTAGCCTCAAAGAGAGCTGCACGAGAACGGAGCAGGAGGGCAGCATCGCGAGAGATGCGGTTCTTGCCACCAGGGGCAGACTCCATCAACAGACCGAGTGCCTTATCAAGGTCGTCGAGAATCTGCTGAGCTACCTTATAACGTGGCTGGCGCTTTGAAGCCTCAACAAGAGTCTCCTTGTCATCAGGAAGCGCTGTGAGCACGATAGGGAAATCGCCAAGAGACTGCAACTTGTCCAAATAAAGGTAAGCACGGAGGAAGTATGCCTCACCAATGTAGTGGCGTACATGAGCCTCAGCACCACTAATCTGCTTAGCCTCGAACTTTGGCAGTACCTGATCCAGGAAATAGTTCACCGAACGGATGTTGCCGAAATCCCAGGCACCGCCACTCTGACCTACTTTCCAGTTTCCAGGAACCCAACGGCTAGAATAATCGGTTCCCGCCTGGTTATCAGTATCATTATCGTAAGCAAAGGTACTCATACCATAGCTACCAGGACTAATACTTGTCAATACACCATAGAGATTCACGGTGTAGGCTGCCAGGTCGTCTGCGCTAGTAAAGAAAGACTCAGGTGTCACGTTGCTTTCAGGCTCCTTGTCAAGATAGTCATCGCAACTTGTCAGACCGAGCGTCACGCCCAATAAGAGCATTGAAATATATTTAATTTTCATAAATTGTTTCCTTTCTATAATCTAAATGATAAGTTAGAATGTTACACTAAGACCGAATGAGAATGTCTTTGACAATGGATAGGTCTGACCAATCTTACCGCCATCATAACCTGCTCCAATCAGCTCTGGATCACCAGCCTCTGTGAAGTTAGTGATGGTGAAGAGGTTCTCTCCAGATACGAAGAAGCGAAGATTCTCAATATAAGCCTTGCTTGTGATTGACTTTGGCAAGGTATAACCGATGGTGAGGTTCTTCAAACGACCATAAGCTGCATTCTGCAGATAACGGGTCTGAGTCTGGATGTTGCGGCCACCACCCCAGTCAGCACGTGGGTAGTATGCACCCTTGTTATCCTCACGCCAGTAATCCTCGTGGAACTTGAAGCCGGTAGCCTGCCACTTACCCTGACCGATAGCACCCCAGAATACAGCACCATCTGCAGCGTAGTCACGCTTGAGGGTTCCCTGGAAGAACACCTTGATATCAAAGCCCTTCCAAGCTGCATCGAGGTTCAAACCAAAGTTATAGCGAGGAGTAGAGTTACCGATAATTCTTCTATCACCAGGCTTGCCGGCTGTATTCTCGCCTGTATTTACCTTACCATCACCGTCAAGGTCGGCATACATGATATCACCTGCTGTCCAGCCGCTTCCGAGTGCGCTCTGGTCAACCTTTGCGAGGTGTGCATCCATTTCTTCCTGGCTCTGTGCAATACCGATTGTGGTAAAGCCCCAGATGTCTCCGAGCTTAGCACCTTCGTAATATGAACCGAGGTTCTTAGATGGGTTAGGATACTTATCGATGACCACCTGGTTATCACTCAATACGAGAGATGCACCATAGCTTACCTCACCGATTACGTCACGCCAGCCAATCTGGAGATCCCAACCCTTAGATGTCATATCAAGGTTGTTCACCTTTGGAGGATTGGCACCGAGGATAACAGGCAACTCAGGAGCAGGACCTACCATGTCGAATGTCTTGCGCTGATAGTAGCCGAACGATCCGGTGAGGCGGTTATTGAAAGCACCCCAGTCGAGACCGATTTCCCATGTACGGCTCTTCTCCCATGTAAGAGTAGAAGATACGAGACCTGGCTGTGAAGCGGTATTTGGCTTAGCGCCATTGATCAACCAGTTGCCACCCTGAGAAGAGAAGCCGATGGTTGGATAGAAAGGATACCAGTTATCAGTATTCTGGTTACCCAACTGACCCCAAGAAGCTCGGAGCTTCAATGTGTTTACGTAATCAGTCAATGGCTCCCAGAACTTCTCACGGGCAATGTTCCAACCTGCAGAGAATGATGGGAAGAAGTTCCAGCGGTTCTCGCGGAGGAAACGTGAAGATCCATCATAACGGAGGTTAGCCTCGAAGAGGTAACGGCCTGCATAATCGTAGTTGATACGACCGAAGAAACCGGCTGTAGTCCATGAGTTATATGCACCACCTACACTTGGCTTGGTGGTTGTTGTATCGAGAGTAGGAAGACCAGACATGATACCGTTCTGACGCGCTGTGATATTGCGCTGACGGAACCACTCACTCTGGAAACCACCCATTACCTTCATATTGTGATCGCCAAACGAATGGCTGTACTCTGCAAAGAGGTTAGGGTTGAAATAGTTCGACTTGAATGAATACTCATACACGCTTGATGTGGCGTTGCTATCTACGTATGGATTGTTGTCGCAGTCGTAGCCGTATGTGGTCTGCCAGTCTCGGTGATTGAACTGTGTAACAATACGATAGTTCAACTCAGCATTGAGAGTCAGGCCCTTTACAGGTGTTGCAACAAAAGAAAGCTGCTGTGCGAGACGGTCTGCCTGGTTCTTGGCACGGCCACCATCCTGAAGACGTCCGATATAAGACTCTGGCAACCAGTTACCATTAGGATCGGTAGTTGGCAAAATAGGCCAATAACGGCACATATCGTGGAAGAACACATCTGTACCATTGATCAAATCACCAGGAGAATCGAAGTCCTGACGTGAGAAACGGGTATTGTAGGTCATGCGCAACCATTTGGTTATCTGTGCATTGATCTTACCTGTCATAGTATAGCGCTGCATGCTATCATCACCATGACGGAGAAGACCACCACGGTTGAGATAGTTACCAGACACATAGTACTGCAAACGATCATCACCACCATTGATACTCAAGGTATGCTCCTGAGAGAAGCTGGTACCAAACTGCTCCTTGAGCCAGTCGGTATTACCAAGAGGCAAGAGTGGCATATTGTCCCAAACCTCCCAACGGTTGTTGCTGTTCTTGAACATCTTCTGCATGGTTGGATCACTCTGAGCCTTCTTGATCTGCTCGAGTTTTTCATCTGTAAACCAGATACCTGCACCACTAGCAACAGAAGCATCATTCATGTACTTAGCCCATGTGTAAGAGTCCATCATCTCCGGCATGTTGAGTGGAGAATCAAAACGGAATGAGTTGTTGTAGTTAATGGAAGCCTTACCCTTCTTACCACTCTTGGTAGTAATAAGGATTACACCACCGGCAGCACGCGAACCGTAGATTGAAGAAGCAGATGCATCCTTCAATACAGAAATATTCTCGATGTCCTGTGGGTTGAGTGCGTTCATATCGCCCTCCATGCCGTCGATGAGCACGAGTGGAGATACAGAAGAACCGGCACCGATAGTACCTGTACCACGGATATTAAAAGACTTGGTTGAATTAAGAGTACCACCACTGCTTGGTGTAGAGAAGTTCATACCGGCTACTGCACCCTGAAGAGCGTCAACTACAGAGTTGACTGGGCGAGCACCGAGGGTCTTGGAATCAACGGTAGAAACGGCACCAGTGAGGTTTACCTTCTTCTGAGTACCGAAACCGACAACAACGACCTCATTCAGAGTCTTGTTGTCTTCCTGCATGGTTACATTGATGTCACCACCCTTCCATACCATCTCCACCGGCTCGAAACCAATGTAGCTGATACAAACGGTTGCACCATGCTGAACATCAGAAAGCACGAACTTACCATCCAAATCGGTGATGGTTCCACCCTGCTTTCCCTTAACTGTAACTGTAGCACCAATTACTGGCTCACCTGTAGGGTCAATAATGGTACCAGTGCATTGTCCGTTCTTGGACTGATTAGTTTCCTGGATACGAGTTCCCCCCCATACGCTTGGGTAGGAGTCATACCAAGAGCCATAATCATAGTACTTACTGTGAATAGTTGTCTAATCATAAGATATAGTTTAAAAAATGTTATTTGGTCCAATAATTTAATTCAGCCGATGTTATTCGGCTTACTTGTTTAAGTTAACCAATGTTATCTAATTCAATTATTTAAGTTAGACGCTGCAAAGATATACTATTTTTTAATACGAACCGGTTTTTTATGAAACAAAATTCATCATTTTAATATTTTTTAAGTAAAAAGTAAGAAAACATTCTAACGCGAATTCAACAAGCAAGTGCAAAATTACGAAATGTTTTTGTAAAAGCACTCC
>OGPL01001269.1_pt1 | contig 23810 bp, 16 predicted proteins | sample 1552901 | NCBI WGS metagenome assembly OGPL01 (sample SAMEA2580244, study PRJEB22360) | human gut metagenome | biome: human gut; feature: human-associated habitat; material: faeces | place: Denmark | collected 2008/2010 | reverse complement strand
TAAATATATATATACTTATTTTTATATAAGTGTGTGGATAGAAGTAGGCATTTTGGGGGTGTTAACTGTTAACCTGTTAACCCCCATCTTAATTTTCTCTTTCCAGAGCGCATTTTTTTCTTGGAAAGCGTCTTATATTAAGAAAGATAAGAGGCTTAAATGATGACCAGCGGGAGGCTTCAATGATGCCTCACGAGGGGGCAATTAATGCGTCGCGACGGAAGAATTGGTGCGTCGCGACGCAAAAAATAATGCATCGCGATGGAAAAAACAGCCATTTTACAGCCATTTTTCATCATATCGCGATGCATTCTTAATTTTCTCAACCGAAAAGCTATGAGTTGAGAACCGGAAAGCTATGAGTTGAGAACCACAAAACTATGAGTTAGTAATTTTAACTTTTTAGCCCATTTTCTATCTTTTTTGCGCCTAAAAGGCTCAAAACAGAGACTTTTAAATCTTCTTCTTATAGCAGCGATGACGGCGATGCTGTTCGCTCTCCAGATACTGCCACTGGCTCTGAACACCGGTATTGGTCTCCATCTGCGTCATTGCCTCAGCCCATTTAAAGCCATAACGGTGATACTGCTCTATCAGATCGGCAAAAATAAGCGCGTTGGCTCCCTTCTTGCGATATTCCGGAAGAACACCAATCAAAAGCAAATCTACCGTATCCGTCTTGTGCCACTTCAGAACCTTCAGCACCTTCAGCCAACCCGTAGGGAAAAGCTTGCCATCGCCTATCTCGCGCAGCGCATCGGTAAACGAAGGGAAGGAAACACCAAAGGCTACCAGCTTGTTGCCAGCGTTGCCATCCACTACACCCGTTACCAGGTTCAAGTCAGCCTTCTTGATATAAGTATTTACATATTCATCTATCTGCTTCTCCGTAAGCTGCTGGAAATCATAGAGATTCTTATAAGTTTCGTTCACTATTTCGAACACTTTCCTGCCCATTCCTCCCGAGGTCAGCTCCCCGCGGGTAAACTTATGAACCTGCAGATTATATCGGCTCTCTATCATCTGGGCAGTCTTGGCAAACTTAGCCGGCGTCACTTCCGGAATCCTGATGCGGTACTCCAGCCAGTCGTTATCCTTCTCATAGAGCGAATAACTCTCCAGATGCGTCTTATAATAAGGATAATTGTAATTGATATACATCGTAGACTTCCGGTCGAAGCCCTCGATGAGCAAGCCCTCACGGTCCATATCCGTAAATCCGAGCGGACCTACGCATTCGTTCATTCCCCTGCTCTTGCCCCAGTTTTCTACCGCGCGCAACAAGGCACAGGAAACCGCTACATTATCCACGAAATCGAACCAGCCGAAGCGAACCTGCTTCTTGTTCCACTCTTCGTTGGCACGATGGTTGATAATGGCAGCAATTCTACCTACGATACGAGCCTCGCTGTCAACCGCCAGGAAGTATTGAGCTTCACAGAATTCAAAGGCAGGATTCTTCTTTGGGTCCAGCGTATTCATCTCGTCAAAACGCAAAAAAGGAATGGCAAACTTATGGTCTCTGTAGAGATCATAATGAAACTGAATGAAGGTTTTCAGCCCTTTTTTAGTCGTTATCGGTATGATTCTTATCTCATCATTCATTAGTATATTGTTTTATGTATATATATTCAATTACGGTGCAAAAATACAATAAATTTATGAATAATACAACTCTTTTCTTATAAATTTATAAAAGTTGGTTCATAATTGTCCAACTTTGTGGATATTTATGTACCTTTGCAGGTTGAAATGCCCCAAAAGAGCATCATAAAGTTATGAAGAAAGAGAAAAGAGACAACTATACGTTCCTCACACATGCCCCTGTGCATCATGTGATTTTCACGATGGCCATACCAACGATTATCAGTATGCTGTCGACGAGCATGTACAACCTCGCCGACACCTATTTCGTGGGCAGCATCAACACGCAGAGTGTGGCAGCGGTAGGCGTTTCCTTTGCAGCAATGGCTGTGATTCAGGCGATAGGTTTCTTCTTCGGTCACGGAGCGGGCAATTATGTTTCGCGACAGTTGGGCGCCAAGCATACGGAAGAGGCACAGAAGATGGCAACCACGGGCTTTGTGCTGAGTTTTCTTACCGGTCTCCTCATCGCCATCCTGGGTCATGTGTTCCTCACACCGATCTGTCTTCTGATGGGTTCTACGCCCACCATTCTTCCTTATACAGAGCGTTATCTGGGCATTATCCTGCTGGGTGCTCCCTTTATGACCACATCGCTTACGCTGAATAATCTGATGCGCTTTCAGGGCAATACGATGTATGCGATGAAGGGCATCATGTCGGGTGTGCTGCTCAATCTGATTCTGGCTCCTCTGCTCATCCTCTACTTCCAGCTGGGCATTACCGGAGTCGCCGTAGCCACCCTCATCAGCCAGTGTTTCGGCTGCGCCATGCTCTTTTGGATGACGCATAAAGGCGAGAACATCCGCATCCATCTCAGCAATTTCACCCCTACCCGCGCCTTTGCCAAGGAGATTATCTTCGGCGGAACCCCTTCGCTGTCAAGACAGGGACTGGGAAGTATCGCTACGCTGATGCTCAATGTGGCAGCAGGTGCGTTTGGCGATGCAGCCATTGCGGGCATGAGCATCGTTACCCGCATCTCCTTCTTTACCTATGCGATGGTCATCGGTCTGGGGCAGGGATTCCAGCCGCTCTGCGGATTCTGCTACGGCGCCAAACTCTATGGGCGTGTAAAGGAAGCCTTCTTTTTCTGCATCAAATGCGGCACGGTTTTCCTCAGCGTCTGTGCCCTTCTCGGCTTCATCTTCTCAACTTCCATCATCAGCATCTTCCGCGATGATGCAGCGGTTGTAGCCGTAGGTTCGGTGGCTTTGCGATGGCAGGTGCTCAGTTTTCCGCTCGTAGCCAGCATCGTGCTCACCAACATGCTGATGCAGACCATCCGTAAACCGGTGAGAGCCAACATCGTAGCGGCAGCACGCAGCGGACTTTTCTTCATTCCGCTCATCTTCATCCTCCCCTATTTTTTCGGACTGCTGGGCGTGGAGATGTGTCAGATGTGGGCAGATTGCTGTTCGTTTGCCGTTGCGGTTCCGATAGCCTGGAGCGCTTTCAGGGATATGAGAAGAGAGAAGATGGAACTTGGGAAAAGCCACTAGAAGATACTAGAAGATAAGAGAAATGGAGAAGACATATTACATAGGATTGGACGTTGGCTCTACGACAGCCAAAATAGCCGTTATCGACAGCGATAACCGGGTAATTTACTCAAAATACGAACGCCACAACGCTCGTGTAAACGAACTTGTGTCGCAATATTTCGATGAGATTTTAGCCCTTACCGGCGATGCAGAGGCAAGAATCTGCGTAACGGGAAGCGTAGGAATGGCTACTGCCGAACAGCTCCAGGCGGAGTTTGTACAGGAGGTGGTGGCTGCATCAGTCTATGCCCGTACTGCCCATCCTGAGGCGAAGGCGCTCATCGATATTGGTGGCGAGGACGCGAAGGTTATCTTCTTCAAGAAAAACGGAAATATGGAACTACGCATGAACGGCAACTGTGCCGGCGGAACGGGCGCTTTCATCGACCAGATGAGTGTGCTGATGGGCGTAGAGAACCAGAAGATGAGCGAGTTGGCGATGAAGGCAGAGCACGTTTATCCGATGGCTGCCCGCTGCGGCGTGTTCGCCAAGACCGACATCCAGAACCTGATGGCACGCAATCTGCCCGAAGCAGATATTGCAGCCAGCATCTTCCATTCCATCGCCGTACAGACGGTGGTAACGCTTTCTCACGGCATCAGCTTCGAGGCTCCTATCCTGCTCTGCGGCGGTCCGCTGACCTTTCTTCCGGCTCTCCGCAAGGCTTTCTGCGATTATCTCCATCTCTCTCCAAACGACTTCATCGTATCAGAAAACAGCAATCTCATTCCGGCTCTGGGCTGTGCTTACCGGGCTAAATCGGCAGATTCTGCAGCCTCAGTATCTGTTCTCAGAAGCCGGATGAAAAAAGAAATACAAACGGAATGGACCAGCAGTCTGCTGCCTCTGTTCAAAAACGAGAAAGAGCACCAGGAATGGCTCAAATCAAAGGCGAAATTCGCTACCGAAACCCAACCGCTGAATAAAGGAAAACAGCAGGTTGTGATTGGTATTGACTCGGGCTCTACTACGACGAAGATTGTTGCGGTAAGGGTGAATGCAGAGACACCTGCGGGAGATATTGCCTTTACCAATTACCGCCTGAATCTGGGAAATCCGATCAAGGCAGTAGCGGATGGACTGAACACCCTGAAGCAGGAAGCTGCATTGCGAGGCGCTGAACTGGAAATCGTAGGCTCCTGCTCTACAGGTTACGGCGAAGAACTCATCAAGGCGGCTTTCGGGCTCGACAGCGGCATTATCGAAACAATGGCGCACGAAAGAGCGGCTGCATCGCTCATGCCCGACGTGAGTTTTATCCTGGACATCGGCGGACAGGACATGAAGGCTATCTTCGTGGAGAAAGGGGCTGTGGTGCGCATGGAACTCAACGAGGCGTGCAGTTCGGGCTGCGGAACATTCATCCAGACCTTTGCCAACAACATGGGTTATTCTGTAGGCGATTTTGCCCGACTCGCCTGCCAGTCGAAGGCTCCCTGCGACCTGGGAACCCGCTGCACCGTCTTCATGAACTCGAAGGTGAAGCAGGTGCTCAGAGAGGGCGCATCTGTAGCTGATATTTCTGCCGGAATCTCTTATTCGGTCATCAAGAACTGTCTTTATAAGGTATTGAAACTCCATGGTAATGAGAACCTTGGAGGCAAAATCGTTGTGCAGGGTGGTACGATGAGAAACGATGCGGTGGTAAGAGCATTTGAGTTGCTCACCCATACCGAAGTGGCACGAAGCAACATGCCGGAACTGATGGGCGCCTACGGTTGTGCCCTTCATGCGGCGGCAGATTACAAGCATCGCACATCTGCAGAAGACGAGCACCCTGCCTCATCAAGATCCATCGATGATCTCCAGAATCTGGCTCATTATGAAACCAAACAACTGCAATGCAAAGGCTGCGAAAACCATTGTTATGTTTCCCGCTACACCTTTGCCGGCGGCAACCGATTCTACTCCGGAAACAAGTGTGAGCGTGTGTTTAACAACAAGGGAGCAAACGGGATAAAAGGCAAAAACATCTACGAATACAAATATAGTTTACTATTTGATAGAGAAGAAGTTAACCCACTTGAAGTTGCAAAACACAACGTCAAAGTAGGCATTCCTCGCATCCTCAACATGTACGAGGAATATCCGTTCTGGAATGCGCTGCTCCGGGCAGCAGGATTGGGCGTGATTCTCTCTTCCGATTCCACTTTCAGCCAGTATGAAGGAGCCTTGAATACAGTGATGAGCGACAATATCTGCTTCCCGGCTAAACTGGCTCACAGTCATCTGAAGGAACTCAACGAGAACCCGAAAGTAGACCGCATCCTCATGCCATACGTGGTTTATGAACATAATGACGACCCGAAGAATACGCTGAACAGTTTCAACTGTCCGGTCGTTTCGGGCTACAGCGATGTCATCAAGTCGGTCATCAATCTGAAGAAACCGATCGATACGCCCGTCATCAACTTTGCCCAGCCTAAGGCGCTGGAAAAGCAGATTACCGATTATCTCAAGCAACTGGGAGTAAGCAAGAAGACTGCCCGTAAAGCGCTGAGAGAGGCCCTCTATGCTCAGGCAGTATATGCAGCTGAGATTAAGAAACAGGGCTGGGAGATTCTGAAGTCAAACAAGGGACTTACGATTCTGCTGGCGGGCCGTCCTTATCATACAGACCCGCTGATTCAGCACAAGCTGAGCGAGATGATAGCCAATCTGGGAGTCAACGTCATCAGCGAAGACATCGCCCGGGGTAATCTCTTTGCAGATTTCAAAGACTTCAATTTGGAGGATCTGGCGGCAGAAAGAAATGAGGCAGCATTAGCCAGCCAGGACAACAACGAAGCATACAACTGTCAGCCAGAGACTTATCTCGTGAAGCAATGGGCGTATATGAACCGCATTCTGAAGGCAGCGCAATGGGCTGCAGAACAGGGCGATGAGGTTCATTTCGTCCAGATGACCAGCTTCGGCTGCGGTCCTGACAGTTTTATCCAGGACGAGATTCGCGACATCATGAAGCGCCACAACAAGCCTTTCACGCTGTTGAAGATAGATGATGTGAGCAATATCGGCTCACTGAAACTCCGTGTCCGCTCGCTCATAGAAAGCCTGAAGGGAGTAAAGGAAGTGAAGAGTGAAGAACGAAGAGTGAAGAAACAATGTTCGGCGGCCGAAGGGAAAGCCAATTCTACACTCAACACTCAACATTTACAACAGACCAAGGTATTCACCAAGCAGGACATTCATCGCAAGATTCTCGCTCCTTTCATGACCGAATACCTCACCCCTATCATTCCGCCTATCCTGAAACTGATAGGCTATGATGTTGAGGTACTTCCGATGAGCAATGAGGTAAGCGCCGAACTCGGCTTGAAGTTTGCCAACAACGAAGTCTGCTATCCGGCTACACTCATCGTCGGCGACATCATAAAAGCCTTGAAATCAGGCAGATACGATCTGAATAATACAGCAGTAGTGATGAGTCAGACGGGCGGCCAGTGTCGCGCAACCAACTACGCTGGTCTCATCAAGCGTGCGATGATTTCCAATGGATTCCAGGACATTCCGCTGCTCACACTCGGTGTAACAGCCTCAACAGGCGAAGCATCAGGCTCAACAGACGACAAGCAAGACTATAACGAGCAGGACGGCTTCAATGTGCCTTGGCTGAAATACAGTCAGATTATCGTTACCGCCATTTTCTATGGCGATGCAATCAACGAGATGTACAACGCCTGCATCGTAAGAGAGCGTAAACCGGGCATTGCCAGAGAGTTGCGCGATAAATACATGCAACTGATAGACGGACCTATCGCCCAGAATTCAGCCAAAGAACTCATCCGACTCCTGGAACAGGCAGCCGAAGAATTCAACCAGATGACCCTCGACAGAGAACTGCCGAAGGTAGGAATCGTAGGCGAAATCTTCCTGAAGTTCAATCCTTTCGCCCACCAGTTCCTGGAGCAGAACATCATCTCGCGCGGCATTGAGGTGGTTCCGCCTCTGCTTGCCCCATTCTTCCTGCAGGAATTTGTGAACGTGGAGATACAGAAACACATGCGGCTGAGTTGCACCAAAGTGCCCGATTTCATCATCAAGGGCGCTTATCAGGCGCTGATAGGCAGAAGATTGCGCCAGGTAAACAAGGCAGCCGGCAAGTTCCGCTACTTCCGTCCGTTCACCAATATCTATGATGATGCGAAGGACGTACAGGGACTGGTTTCGCTCGCAGCCCAGTTTGGCGAAGGCTGGCTTCTGCCTGCCGACATCGTAGGTTACATCCGTGATGGCGTGAACAACATCATCTCGCTCCAGCCTTTCGGTTGCATCGCTAACCACGTGATTTCCAAGGGCATCGAGAAACGTCTCCACGACCGTTTCCCAATGCTCAACCTCGTATCGCTCGACTTCGATTCCGGTGTTTCAGAGGTAAACGTCACCAACCGACTGCTCCTCTTCCTGGACAGCATCGCAAAATAAGACAAGCCAGACCCATGTACGGCAAAACACCGTATATGGGTCTTTCCGTCTTTCATCCCTCAAAAAATCACTCTAAAAAATACAAAAAACCGTAGCTATTTCTTTGTCATTCAAGAAAATAATCGTATCTTTGCACTCAAATTTTATTGAGACATTAAGAAAATGAGTAAAGATACATTAACTCATCAGCTGACAGAGACCATCGAGGAGCTTTCGAGCGCCGAATCTTTGAAGGGTCTCTTCCATCAGCATCGAGACGGGAATCCACTTCCTTCGGGCAAGGCGCTCGAAGAAATCATCAGTTTGTCCCGTTCTATCCTCTTTCCGGGATATTTCGGCAATTCTTCGGTAAATATCTCAACCATCAAATATCACATTGGAGTAAGAGTAGAGAAACTCTATGAGATGCTGTCAGAGCAGATTCTCGCCGGTCTCTGCTTCGCCAACGACTGTGAAACGGAAACCCAGGCTGAACTGCAGCACCAGCGTGCCAAGGCAGGCGTGATTGCAGCCAAGGCAATCATGGAATTCCCGAGACTGCGCAAGATTCTGGCTACTGATGTAGAGGCTGCCTACGAGGGCGACCCGGCTGCCATGAGCCACGGAGAAATCATCTCCTGCTACCCGGTCATCAAGGCGATTACCAACTACCGCATCGCTCACGTGCTGCACGAACTGGGAGTGCCGCTCATTCCGAGAATGATGACCGAACTGGCGCATTCGGAAACCGGTATTGATATCAACCCGGAGGCTACCATCGGCAAGCACTTCACCATCGACCACGGTACGGGTGTGGTAATTGGAGCTACCTGCATCATCGGCGACAATGTGAAACTCTACCAGGGTGTAACCCTCGGAGCCAAGAGTTTCCCTCTCGATAAGGACGGCAATCCTATCAAGGGAATCCCTCGCCACCCTATCCTCGAAAATGATGTCATCGTCTACGCCAATGCCACCATCCTCGGTCGCATCACCATCGGAGAAGGCTGCGTAGTGGGAGCCAACGTATGGGTTACCAAGGATATGAAACCGAAAACAAAGAAATATAAAAAAGAAAAACAAAGTTTATTAGATATAGAATTCAATAATGGAACAGGAATTTGAACTCATTGCCAAGACCTTCATGGGCCTCGAGCCTGTCTTGGCTGAAGAGCTCACCCAGTTGGGTGCCAATAATGTACAGATCGGTCGCCGCATGGTGTCTTTCACAGGCGACAAGGAAATGATGTATCGTGCTAACTTCCAGTTGCACACAGCCATCCGTATCTTAAAGCCTATCAAGCACTTCAAGGCTAGAAGCGCTGAAGAGGTGTATGATCAGATTCAGAAGATCAAGTGGGATGACATCTTAGACGTGAAGAAGACTTTCTCTGTTGACTCAGTAGTCTACTCAGAGGAGTTCCGCAACTCACGCTTCGTAACCTACAAGGTAAAGGATGCGATTGTTGACTGGTTCCGCGAGAAGCAGGGTACACGTCCAAATATCAGCGTATCTAACCCGGATATCCGCCTCAACATCCACATTGCAGAAGACAATGCCACATTGAGTCTCGATTCGAGTGGTGAGAGTCTGCACCGCCGTGGCTACCGCCAGGAGCAGGTAGAGGCTCCTCTGAACGAGGTTCTCGCTGCAGGTATGATTCTGATGACTGGCTGGAAGGGCGAATGCGATTTCATCGACCCGATGTGTGGTTCAGGTACCATCGCCATCGAAGCTGCCCTCATCGCCCGCAACATCTCTCCAGGTGTATTCCGCAAGGAGTTTGCCTTCGAGAAGTGGAACGATTTCGACCAGGATCTCTTCGATATGATTTATAACGACGACTCTCAGGAGCGCGAGTTCGAGCACCATATCTATGGTTACGATGTTGACATGAAGGCTGTCAATACAGCTAATCTCAACGTTCGTGCTGCCGGTCTCAGCAAGGACATCACCATCTCACAGGCTGATTTCAAGGACTTCACCCAGCCAGCAGAGAAGAGCATCATCGTGATGAACCCTCCATACGGTGAGCGCATCTCTACCCCTAACCTCCTGAACACCTACAAGATGATAGGTGAGCGCTTCAAGAAGGCTTTTGCCGGCAATGAGGCTTGGGTATTGAGCTACCGCGAGGAGTGCTTCGAGCAGATTGGTCTGAAACCATCTATCAAGATTCCTGTATTCAACGGAAGCTTGGAGTGCGAATTCCGCAAGTATGTGATGTTCGACGGCAAGATGAAGGACTTCCGTTCTGAAGGCGGTATTGTGAAGACTGAGCGCGAGAAGAGCGAGATGGCTCAGAAGCACCGTTTCAAGAAGGAGCGTGAATTCAAGAAGCGTGTAAGCGAGGAGACTGAAAACGAGGAGGACGATATCCGTTCTTTCAAGTTCCATACTCACCGTCTGGAAGACTTCGAGAAGAAGCGTGCTGAGTTCCATAAGGGCGGTCGTTCACGTATCGGTGGCGGCGGTCGACGCAATGATGACGACGATGACAAGCGTGGCAGCCGCAGCTTCAAGAGCGACCGCAAGGGTGGCCGTGACTTCGGTGGCAAGCGCGACGGAAAGCGTTTCGAGAAAGGCGACAAGCGTGGTGGCTTCAAGGGCGACAAACGTGGTGGCCGTGATTTCGGAGGCAAGCGCGGAGGCAAGAAGAACTTCAGCGTTGACTTCGACGACGAGGATTAAAGACATATCGACCCATACGTCGTGTTTCACGACGCATGGGTATTAAACCCGATAAAGTAAAGAATATAATGAATCTGAAGAATTCAATTTATAAATTATCTTTTGCTGCTATGATTATGATGGCTATGAATGCAACCGACTTACAGGCTCAGGGCGTGGTTCCTGCTCAGAAAGGCGAGAAAACCTTTACATTGGAAGACCTGAACTTCGGCGGCAACAACTATCGTAACATGGTGGCTAAGAACCGCTGGTGCACCTGGTGGGGCAATGAACTCGTTCGCCAGGATGTGGATGCCTGCTATCTCGTCAACAAGACGACAGGCAAGGAGACCAAACTCTTCGGCATCAATGACATCAACCAGTGGATTGCTCCTACCAAAGACATCAAGGTAAGAGCCCTCTACAATGCTCTGTTCCCGTTTGCAGGCAAGAACATCGTGATGGTGAGCAACGGCAGCAAGACTTATACCATAGACTTCAAGAAGCATAAGCTGCTGAGCGAGATGGATTTTGCTGACGGCGAGAACCTCCTGGAGGCTAATGCCCAGCAGAACGCCTTCGCCTATCTGAAGGGCAGCAACCTCTATGTGCGTACCTTCGATGTAACCAGCAACGCCTTGACAAAAGAGAAGAAATCTCACGATTTCCAGCTCTCAAAGGACGGAAGCCGCGAAATTGTTTATGGACAGAGTGTTCACCGCGATGAGTTCGGTATCAGCAAGGGAACCTTCTGGAGTCCGAACGGCGAACTGCTCGCCTTCTATCGTATGGACCAGAGTATGGTAACCGACTATCCGCAGGTCGACATCCCGGAAATCGGTTTCAATCATCCTGAAACACAGAGTTGCATTGCTACTCCTGCACCAGACAAGTATCCGATGACTGGCGAGACATCACACAAGGTAACCGTAGGCGTGTTCGACTGCATGACCGGCAAGACCGTCTATCTGAAGGCTGGCGATCCAACCGACCGCTATTTTACCAACATCGCATGGAGTCCGGACAGCAAGACCATCTATATGTTCGAACTGAACCGCGACCAGAACGACTGCCGTCTGACTGCCTACAATGCAGAGACCGGCGAGAAGACTGGCGAGCTCTATCGCGAAACCGACGAGAAATACGTGGAGCCTTGCCACCCTATCCAGTTCCTGCCTTGGGACAGCAGCAGTTTCATCATGCAGAGCCGCAAGGATGGCTACAACCACCTCTACCTCTGCACCCTGGGCAAGCACGGAAGCCGCATGGCCAGCAACACAGAATCGCTCGAAATCAAGCAGTTGACTTCCGGCAAATGGGAAGTGATGGAAGTGCTCGGTTTCAACAGCAAGCGCAAGAGTATCATCATCGCATCCAACGAGAAATCGCCTATCCAGAGAAACATCTTTGCCGTAGACACAAAAACCGGTAAGCGTACGCTGGTAGATGATTGCGGCAAGGGATGGCACAGCGCCACTTTGAGCGAGAACGGACAGTATGTCTTCGACAACTACTCTACTCCTACCGTGCCTCGCAAGATTGCCCTCGTGAATACCGAGAACGGCAAGCGCACCGCTTACTTCACAGCCGAGAACCCTTGGAAGGGCTACAATGTGCCTGAGTACAGCTGCGGTTCCATCAAGGCTGCCGATGGCGAAACAGACCTCTACTGGAGAATGGTGAAGCCGGTAAACTTCGATCCAAACAAGAAGTATCCTACCATTATATATGTATATGGTGGTCCTCATGCCCACAACGTAGATGCCCGCTGGAACTACTCTAGCCGTGGTTGGGAAACCTACATGGCAGAAAAGGGCTATCTGCTCTTCATCCTCGACAACCGTGGAAGCGAGAACCGTGGCAAGGCTTTCGAGCAGGCTACCTTCCGTCAGCTCGGACAGATTGAGATGCAAGACCAGATGAAGGGTGTGGAATATCTGAAGACGCTTCCTTACGTAGATGCTGACAAGATTGGCGTTCACGGCTGGAGCTTCGGCGGATTCATGACCATCTCGCTGATGACCAACCACCCTGATGTGTTCAAGGTAGGCGTAGCAGGCGGCCCGGTAATCGACTGGCACTGGTACGAGGTGATGTATGGCGAGCGCTATATGGATACCCCACAGACCAACCCAGAGGGTTACAGGAAGACCTCCCTGCTCTATCAGGCAAAGAACCTGAAGGGCAAGCTGCAGATTATCCAGGGCTTGAACGATGTGACCGTAGTGCCACAGCACTGCCTCACCTTCCTCAAGGCTTGCATCGCAGCAGGCACCCAGCCAGACTTCTTCGTCTATCCTGGCGAGCCTCACAACATGAGAGGTCATCAGAGCACTCATCTGCATGAGCGCATCAGCAATTATTTCTTCGATTATCTCAAGTAAATATCTAGGAGTAAACATCCCCCGAAAAAGGGGAGTTTACTCCTACATCAAATAACAAACAATAACTTACAGCAAATGAAAATTTTATTGTTAGGAGGCGGTGGCCGCGAGCACGCCTTAGCATGGAAAATCGCTCAGAGCGAAAAGTGTGAGAAACTCTTCATCGCTCCTGGTAATGCCGGTACACAGAATGTCGGCGAGAACGTAGATATCAAGGCAGACGACTTTGAGGCGCTCAAGAACTTCACAGTAGAAAATGGCGTTGATATGGTGGTAGTTGGTCCGGAAGACCCATTGGTAAAGGGTGTTTACGATGACTTCAAGAACGATCCTCGCACCCAGAACATCCCTGTCATCGGTCCATCAAAGGCTGGCGCCGTATTGGAAGGCAGCAAGGACTTCGCCAAGAAGTTCATGAAGCGCCACAACATCCCTACTGCCCAGTATGAGACTTTCGACGGCGAGCACGTAGAGGAAGGCTTGAAATTCCTGGAGACACTGAAGGCTCCTTATGTATTGAAGGCTGACGGTTTGTGCGCCGGTAAGGGCGTTCTCATCCTCCCTACCCTGGAAGAGGCTAAGAAAGAGTTCAAGGAGATGCTCGGCGGTATGTTCGGCAACGCTTCTGCACGCGTAGTCATCGAGGAATTCCTCAGCGGCATTGAGTGCTCTGTATTCGTATTGACCGACGGCAAGAACTACAAGATTCTGCCTGAGGCTAAGGATTACAAGCGCATCGGCGAGCACGATACCGGTCTGAATACCGGCGGTATGGGTAGCGTTACCCCTGTACCATTCGCTACCAAGGAGTGGATGCAGAAGGTAGATGAGCGCATCATCCGTCCTACCGTAGAGGGACTTGCTGAGGAGAACATCGACTATAAGGGATTCATCTTCTTCGGTCTGATCAACGTTGAAGGCGAGCCTATGGTCATCGAGTACAACTGCCGTATGGGTGATCCAGAGACTGAGAGCGTGATGCTCCGCCTGAAGAGCGACATCGTGGATCTCTTCGAAGGTGTAGCAGCAGGCGATTTGGACAAGCGCAGCATCGAGTTTGATGAGCGTGCTGCAGTCTGCGTGATGCTCGTAAGCGGCGGTTATCCTGAGGCTTACAAGAAGGGTTATCCTATCCAGGGCATCGACGATGTAGAAGGTTCGGTAGTATTCCACTCCGGTACAGCCATGAAGGATGGTCAGGTAGTAACCAACGGTGGTCGTGTCATCTGCGTAAGCAGCTACGGCAAGGACAAGGAAGAAGCCTTGAAGAAGAGCTTTGCTGAGGCACAGAAGATCCAGTTCACCGACAAGTACTTCCGTTCTGATATCGGACAGGACCTTTAGTTTTTTAATGTTGAATTAGATGTTAAGAAAGAAAACTTTTCAAAATAAAGTAGCGGCTAGCCGCTACTCTTTACCTATTACTGCAACCCTTGCCACGCTGGTTTGGGTTGCAGTAGGTTTATTGGTATCCAATATCTGGGTAGAATTTGCTTTTACAGCCATGTCTACCCTGCTGATGGTGGAACTGAACAACCGTAATGCCCTGATGCGTACCTACAGCCGAATGGTATCCTGCAGTTTTCTGGCATTACTGACGATGACAGGACTCTCCCACCCCTCTTTAAAAAGCAGTATTGTGACGATGTGTTTCATCGCCTTTTATCTCATTATCTGGAATTGCTATCAGGATAAACGCTCAACAGGCTGGACTTTCTACGCCTTTGCCTGCATCGGTCTGGCATCGATGGTTTTCGTGCAGATAGGCTATTTCATGCCTATCCTGTGGATTATGATGATGGTGTTTACCCTCTCGTTTAGCGTAAAGACATTCTTTGCAACACTAGTAGGTCTCATCGTGCCCTATTGGTTTGCAGCCGGTTATTTCTTCTATACCGACAACATACAGGGGCTGGCTGACCATTTCTGCGAATTCATCAACTACAGCGAACTCTTTGATTATTCGCAGGTTACCGACCATCAGGTACTGGACCTGAGTTTCGTTATCCTGCTCACCATCATCGGTTCCATCCACTTCATACGCACCAGCTACGGCGATAAGATACGAACCCGCATGATCTACGAAACGTTTATCATGATATCGGTTGCCTGCATCATCTTCATCGTCCTCCAGCCTCAATATATACAGGAACTGGGCGGCATCCTGATTGTGAATACAGCACCGCTTATCGCCCATTTCATCACATTCACCAGAGGTAAGTTTACCAACATATCCTTCATCCTGCTGCTCATCATGCTGGTACTTATCATGGCTTACAACATACTCGTACCAGAGAGCATATTACTATGAGTTGGATTATAGATTTCTTAATGAGCTGGGGCTACTGGGGCATGCTGGTATCAGCCTTCCTTGCCGGCAGTTTCTTTCCCTTCAGCAGCGAGGTGGTCATGTCGGGCTTACAGGCTGCCGGACTGGAACCTATCCAGCTCGTACTGTATGGAAGCATCGGCAATGTGCTCGGTTCTATGTTCAACTATGGCGTAGGACGGATGGGCAAGCTGGAATGGATAGAGAAATATCTGCATGTAAAGAAAGAGAGTCTTGACAAGGCTCAGCATTTCATGGCCGACAGAGGAGCCTGGATGGGATTCTTTGCCTTCCTGCCCCTGTTGGGAAGTGCCATCACCATCGTTTTGGGACTGACGAGAGCCAACATCGTGATTTCTGTCATCAGCATCACCATCGGAAAGGTGTTGAGATATGTACTGCTGGTTTACGGACTCAGTTTCATCTTTTAAACAAGCTGCAAAGAAAACAAAGAATTGATTCATATAGATTGACTGCTTATGAGAAAGTATTTATACCTTATTATATTATGCGTGGCTTTCGCGGGCTGTAAAGGCAGCCAGCAGAAAGGCCACACCGCAGAAAGTAACGGAAAGGAATCTGTCGCCAACAGCGATGGCAAACCTGCTGTTACCGTAACTATCCCTCCCTACAAGTTTTTCGTTGATAAGATTGCCGGAGATAAGGTGGATGTCAACGTGATGGTATCCAACGGCAACAATCCTGAAACTTACGAGCCTTATGCCCAGCAGATGATGGAACTCTCCAGGAGTGCCCTCTATCTGAAAGTGGGAAGCATCGGTTTCGAACAGACCTGGATGAAGAAGCTGCAGGACAACGCTCCTGACATGAAGGTGATAGATACATCCGCAGGCATCAAGCCTGCCAAGACGCCGGGCGGCAACATCGACCCGCATGTGTGGATGAGTTGTCAGAATGCCCGCATCATCGCGAGCAACATCTTCAAGGCACTCTGCAATCTGGAGCCGAAGAACAAGGCATTCTTTGAGAAGAACTATCTGTCGCTGCTGAAGATCATCGACAAGCGAGACAGCACCATCAGAGAGGGTTTCAAGAATCATCCCGAGATGGTACGCAAGTTTGTGATCTATCACCCTATCCTCACCTACTTTGCCCGTGATTACCAGCTGGAGCAGCTTGCCATTGAGGAAGAAGGCAGGGAGCCTAGTGCCTCCCAGCTGAAGAGCCTCATAGAGAGAGCCAGAAAAGAAAAGATCAAGTTCTGCCTGATACAGGCAGAATTTGCCAACCGCAACACCACAACCTTCATCAAGGAGAGCCACACCAAGCCAATGAATATCAATCCATTGCAGGGCGACTGGAACTGGGCGATGCAGGAAGCTGCAGCAGCGGTACAGGGCAAGAAAATCGTTGTTGGGAAGTAAAAACTACAATAATATGACTCCAATCATAAAAATCGAGTATCTTTCTGCAGGCTATGAAGGCAAGGAGGTGCTCCACGATATCAACCTCACCGTCTACAAAGACGATTATCTTGGCATCATCGGTCCCAACGGTGGTGGCAAGACAACTCTCATGCGCCTCATTCTGGGACTGATGAAACCCACAGACGGCAGCATCCGCTTTTATAAAGACGGGGAGGAAGTAAGGGAAATCAGCATGGGATATCTGCCCCAATACAATCATCTCGACAAACAGTTTCCTATCTCCGTCTATGAAGTGGTACTCTCAGGACTCAGCAAGACCAAAAGTCTCTTTTCGAGATACACCCAGGCACAGCACCAGCAGGTACTCGACTGTCTGGAACAGATGCAGCTCACGGAGTTGAAAGACCGCCATATCGCAGCCTTGAGTGGCGGACAACTGCAGCGAGTACTCCTCGCCCGCGCCATTGTTTCCAAACCCGATGTAGTGATACTGGATGAGCCCAACACCTACATCGACCGCCGTTTCCAGAAGCAGATGTACGAGATGCTGGAACAGATCAACCGGGAGTGCGCAATCATCATCGTAAGTCATGATGTAGCCGAAGTGCTCAATAACGTAAAGCACATCGCCTGCGTAAATCATCATCTCCACTACCACGATACGGCAGATATGCCGAGAGAGAAACTGGAAGAGCATTTCTTAAATGTATAGGCTTATTATATAATAATGCCTAAAAAACAGGTGCAAAAATCCATATTATCTCATCTTTTTATTATCTTTGCAATTGGAATGTGCCTTTTTGAAAGGCACAGAGAAAGCATTCAGAAACAGAGAAAGCATTCAGAAAGAAATATAATACATTAAAGTTTAAACAATAATGAAACAGTACAGATTAGTGGACAATATCTTCGGATGGGTCGCATTCATCATTGCGGCGTTCACTTATTGTTCCACAATTGAACCGACAGCCAGTTTCTGGGACTGTCCTGAGTTTATTACGACTGCTTACAAGCAGGAGATCGGTCACCCACCTGGGGCACCATTCTTCATGCTTTTAGGCAATTTCTTCACACATTTCGCCAGCGACACTACCCAGGTAGCCAAGATGGTAAATACGATGAGCGCCCTGCTGAGCGCCGTCTGTATCATGTTCCTCTTCTGGACCATCACCCACCTGGCTCGCCGACTCGTCATCAGCGACTGGAAAGAACTGACTACCAGCAAGCTGATTGCCATCGAGGCATCCGGTATGGTGGGCGCACTCATCTACACCTTCAGCGATACCTTCTGGTTCTCAGCTGTCGAGGGTGAGGTTTATGCGTTCTCTTCTGCCTTTACCGCTGTGGTATTCTGGCTCATCCTGAAGTGGGAAGACCATGCTGACGAGCCTCATAGCGATCGTTGGCTTGTGCTCATCGCCTATATGACCGGTTTGAGTATCGGTGTCCACCTGCTCAACCTGCTCTGTATCCCAGCCATCGTATTGGTTTATTACTACAAGAAGGTGCCACATGCCAACCTCAAGGGCTCGCTCCTAGCGCTGTTCCTTTCATTCCTCGTAGTGGTAGCCGTACTGTATGGTGTGGTTCCAGGTATCATCACCGTAGGCGGCTGGTTCGAACTGTTCTTTGTCAACACTCTCGGCTGTCCGTTCAATACCGGTGAAATCGTATACATCATCTGTCTCGTAGCCTCAGTTATCTGGGGTATCTACGAAACCTGCCATGCTTCTGAGAAGAACGAGAAGAAGCAGAATATCGCCTTCGTTCTCGGCTTCGGCATGCTCGGCATCCCATTCTACGGATATGGCTGGACTGCTGCCATTACCGGCACCATCGTGCTGGTTATTCTCTGGTTCGTACTCGGCTACAAGCGCAAGCAGGAGGTAGTAACAGGCGTTGACGAATCTACAGGCATCGCCAAGAAGAAGATGCAGCTCCTGCCGCTCATCTCAGCACGCGTCAAGAATACAGCCTTGCTCTGCATGCTGATGCTGATGATTGGTTATTCCAGCTACGCACTCATCGTAATCCGTTCTTCTGCCAACCCTCCTATGGACCAGAACTCTCCTGAGGACATCTTTACCCTGGGAAGTTATCTGAGCCGCGACCAGTATGGCGACCGCCCTCTGTTCTATGGCCAGGCTTATACATCACAGGTAGCCCTCGAAGTAGACGGCAACATGTGCAAGCCTGTCATGAAAGAAGGCGCACCGGTTTACCAGCGCAAAGAGAAAGCTTCGGCTGATGAGAAGGACTCTTACTTCGTAGTAAGTCACAAGAATAAGTATATCTATGCCCAGAACATGCTCTTCCCTCGTATGTACAGTTCGGCTCATGCCCAGGCATACGAAGACTGGATGGGCGGTGTAGAAGGCACAGAGATTCCTTACGACCGCTGCGGAGAGAGTATGATGGTGAAGATGCCGTCACAGTTTGACAACATCCGCTTCTTCCTCTCTTACCAGTGCAACTTCATGTACTGGCGCTACTTCATGTGGAACTTTGCCGGCCGTCAGAACGACATCCAGGGCAATGGTGAGCCAGAGCACGGAAACTGGATTACCGGTTTCTCATTCATTGATGATTCACTCTATGGCGACCAGAGCAAATTGCCAGACGACCTGAAGGAGAACAAGGGACACAATGTATTCTATTGCATGCCGCTGATTCTCGGTCTCATCGGACTTTTCTGGCAGGCTTGGTATACCCGCAAGAAGAAGGTAATGAAGAACGGCAAGGAAGAGGAAGTACTCCTCCCTATCGGAATCCAGCAGTTCTGGATTGTATTCTTCCTGTTCTTCATGACAGGTCTTGCCATCGTCATCTACCTGAATCAGACACCGATGCAGCCACGTGAGCGTGACTATGCTTACGCCGGTTCATTCTATGCATACGCTATCTGGTGCGGTCTCGGCGTACTCGCCATCATCGACATCCTGAAGCGCAAGATGAAGCTCAGCGGTACTGCTGTAACAGCTATCGTAGCAGTCATCACACTTCTCGTACCTATCCAGATGGCTTCACAGACCTGGGATGATCACGACCGCTCAAACCGTTACACCTGCCGTGACTTCGGTCAGAACTACCTGATGTCACTCCAGGAGAAGGGCAACCCTATCATCTTTACTAATGGTGATAACGATACCTTCCCACTCTGGTACAACCAGGAGGTAGAAGGCGTTGGAACAGATGCCCGCGTATGTAACCTGAGCTACCTGCAGACCGACTGGTATATCGACCAGATGATGCGTCCTGCATACAACTCACCATCTGTGCCAATCACCTGGCCACGTCTCGACTTCTGTTCAGGTACCAACGAATATGTATCTGTTGAACCTGAGGCAAAGAAGCAGATTCTCGACTTCTACAAGCAGGATCCAGAGAATGCCAAGAAGCAGTTTGGTGACGAACCGTTCGAGCTCAAGAACATCCTGAAGAACTGGGTACGCAGCAAGAACCCTGACATGCACTTCATCCCTACGGATACCCTCTATGTCACCATCGACAAGGAGGCTGTAAAGAAGAGCGGCATGATGATGGCATCAGATTCTATTCCAGATAAGATGGTCATCTCTCTTGCCGGCAAGAGCGCACTCTACAAGAATGACCTCATGATGCTCGAAATGCTGGCACAGTGCAACTGGACCCGTCCGCTCTACGTAGCACTCACCGTAGGCGAAGAGAACTATATGAACCTCGGTGACAACTTCGTACAGGAGGGACTTGTGAACCGTATCACTCCGTTCACCACCAACAAGCCAGGTGCCAAGAACTTCGATACAGAGAAGGCTTATCACAACATCATGACCCGATTCAAGTTCGGCAACCTGAAGCAGAAGGGACTCTACATCGACGAGACAACCATGCGTATGTGTTATACCCACCGTCGCCTGCTCGCCCAGACAGCCCTCCAACTCATCGCCGAAGGCAAGAAACAGAAGGCTATCAACATCCTGAAGAAGGCTGATACCGAGATTCCTGCCTACAATGTTACGCTCGACTACATGAGCGGTGGCTTGGATATGGCTCGCGGCTGGCTGATGACCGGTCAGAAAGCCAAGGGCAAGGAATATATAGAAGCGGTTTGGAAGAATGCTTCACAATACCTCAACTACTATCTCTCGCTGCCAAACGGCCGTTTCCTCCAGGCTGAGCACGACTGCATCCGTCAGATCATGATCATGCAGAGCATCTGCGAGGCTGCCGGAATGGTGAGTCCACAGTTGGAGCAGAAGTATGAGAAGCAGCTCAACAACCTCTACCGTCTCTATCATGGCAGAGGTGGCAGAATGCCGGAAGGCAATCAGTAAAAAATAGAAAAAAGTTTGGTGTCGCGAAACACGACACCAAACTTTTCATTATTCATATAAACCTGTTTTATCCATGTTCATAGAGCAACCAGCCAAATGGCTCAGATGGTTATATCCAAAGGCCATCTGGAGAATGGACAAGAAAGACCATTCTGTCTATCTTACATTTGATGACGGTCCAATTCCAGAGTCAACTCCATTCATCTTAGAGACCCTGAGAAAGTACAATATCAAGGCTACTTTCTTTATGGTAGGCGAGAATGTATTGCGCCATCATGACCTCTACAACCAGATTGTGGCAGAGGGTCATCAGGTTGGCAACCATACATTCAATCATATCGGTGCCTTCAAGCACCGCGTCATCTCCTACGTGCTCAACACCAATAAGGCGAACGATATCATCCATGCCCACCTCTTCCGTCCCCCTCACGGCTGGATGCGACCAAGTGAGTATTGGTGGCTGCACCGCACTTACAAGGTCATCATGTGGGACGTGGTGACGCGCGACTATTCCAAATGGATGACGGCAGAAGATGTGGTGAACAATGTGAAGCGATATGCCCGCAATGGCAGCATCATCACCTTCCACGACTCGCTGAAGAGCATTGAAAAGCTGAAGACAGCGCTCCCTCAGGCCATAGAATGGCTCATGGAACAGGGGTATGAATTTAAGACTTTTGAATAAGAAGCTGTTATTCCCAAACAGGAACAGCCCAATAAACACAGACAAGAAATGAGCAAAAGAATCAACAGTTATCAGGCAGTAGCTGCATTTGTAAGAGGTTTCTTCGAAGCTTACGCACGTGGCATCATCGATGCTACCATCGAAGGCAATGACTTCAGCAAGAAGAACGACCCGAAACAGATCAAGCAGATGATGCTGGAGCACTATGGCGAGGTAAACCAATACTTCTTCGACATCATGTTCTCTACCCTCGTACGCCTCAACTACAAGACTGCCGAGGAAGCCAACGAGCGCATGAAGAAGAACTTCGACAGCATGAAACAGGCTGACCCGACCTTTGAGCCAACCATGCTCGACTACCTGCGCATAGCCTGCAAATCGAACCAGCTTTACAAGGCGATGGAGTCTGAATACAAGCGTAACTTCACCTGGCTTCTTCAAGGCAAGTTTACCACACTTGAAGAGCATGTACGCGATTACACCCACGGCATTCTCATCAGTCTCGCCGACGAGCCGATGGCCATCCATCTCCTGGTCCGCATCATCGTGAAGGCATACGCAGCCGGACTGAAGTGTGGCAGCAAGGAGGGCGAACAGCACCAGCTCCACATGCCTACCCTTCACGGCATGTTGCTGACCAATGTCAACATCCTGCTCAACGAGACTCCACTCAAGAGCAGCACCGAAGATCCTATTGCCCTCTTCAAGGAGGCATGCAAGAATGAAGAAGAAAACATCAACGTTCTTTTCAACACATTAAACGATGCGATGAAAGAACTGGCAGAAGAATAAGAGAAAAGCATCATTGATGACGAGCACAGCACCAGATTCGAGAACCATCCGACTCCATATAGCGTAGAATCTCGTTATTCACTTCTTGGCGAATGGAGAGCATGGATTCTCGGTCGCAATCCACAGTAAAGTCAAGGTCTATATCTACCGAGAGTCTTGGCAGTTGGGAATAACAAAGTGACAATGATTAAGATTATTAAAGATTTAGATATAACGGCTTCGGGTGTTAGCGTATTTAACCGCAAGTGGCAACCTGTCCATTTACAACAAGGAGAAATGGATGGGGCTTGTGCCGTATATTCCATGATGATGAACCTGCTCATACTAAAGGTTCTTACTCGTAATCAAGTTGTCAACTTGAAAACAACATTTAAGGGAAATACCGCAAAAGGGAGACTTTTCAAAGAGTTCTTTGTGACAGAAGGACTGTGCCGTGATGGATTTTATTTTTCCGAAATAAAAGAAAAGCTATCCCATTCTTTTGCTAAAGAGGTTACATCTTCGCCTCTTCAATATACAGCATCTTTATCAGACCAAACTTCTTTTGTAGAAGAACTTAGGACTGCAATAGATAGCGACACGCCTTTGATTACCGCTCTGTCTTTTAAAGGTGGCGCTCATGCTGTACTTGCTATTGGGTATGAAGAACAAAAAGACGGTGTCAAGAAAATATTCTGTTTAGACCCAAGCTATGCCATAAGTCCGACATCCTTTTGGAATGGTGTAATAATCCTAAATGAGGGAAAAGGAAAGTACAGCCATCAGTATATAACAGATAAAGACGAAAAATATATCAATGTCAGTGAATCATTGAATATAAAAAAGAAATAACAATATGAGCGAAGAATTACAACAGAAATTTCTTGACAAACTTTGAGAAGTTGCAAACAAACTACGTGGCAATCAAGGACCTGGAGGCCAAACGTGCTGACCTTGACAAGGAGATTGAGGGCTATCTGAAAGAGTTGGGATTGTTAGAGTAAACTTTCCACAAGTTGTGGCAGAGTTCCCAGATATGAAAGGGCTTTCATACAGAAACTTGAAGTATATCAGACAATGGTATCAGTTTTATAATGAGCAACTTACAATTTGACAACAAGCTGTTACCAAATTAGACGAAGTAAATGTGCAATAACTTGTTGCACAATTACAAGAAGGATGTCTAAGCTCATGCCTGAAAACATACAGAGCCAGTTGCCTACAATAGAAGACATTGAAGCAACACTTTCTGATATAAAGGAAACTAAGGATTTCAAAAAAGGTAATGATATGAAAAATAAAGATAATATACCGCAGTTCGTGAATAGCGACTCCTTCATGGCAGACAAGAACTATGTGAAGTGATTGTCTGACCTGAAGAAACGTTTCCGCATGGCACAACTAAAAGCTGCTGTCAAAGTGAATACGGAAATGCTCAAATTCTACTGGAGTTTGGGCGAGGACATTTGCGAGAAGCAGAAACAATACAAGTGGGGTGCAAAGGTTGTAGATAGGCTTAGCCTTGATATGCGTTCGGAAATTCCTCAGAGTGAGGGATTTTCAAGACCTTTACCATGTAAAACGCTGATTTGCGTTCTATTCAAGTCAAATTGAAAGAGGCTGTGTCATAAGTTTATGATTCACCCTCTTCTATTTGTTGAAAGAGATAGAATATG
>OGPL01001266.1_pt1 | contig 23848 bp, 19 predicted proteins | sample 1552901 | NCBI WGS metagenome assembly OGPL01 (sample SAMEA2580244, study PRJEB22360) | human gut metagenome | biome: human gut; feature: human-associated habitat; material: faeces | place: Denmark | collected 2008/2010 | reverse complement strand
CGGACAACCCTTATCCCGCCGGCAATTCGTGGCTGCTGCTCGCGGCCCGCATTATTTTCGGAGGACTGCTGATGTCGCACGGCATCGCCAAGTGGCAGAACTTCGATGCGCTTTCCGCCGCGTTTCCCGATCCGCTGGGTGTCGGCGGCGGTGTTTCGCTCGCGCTGGCGATCTTCGGCGAAGTCGTCTGTTCTGCCGGGTTTATCGCGGGGTTGTTCTACCGGCTGGCTCTCATCCCGATGATTTTCACGATGTGCGTGGCTTTCTTCGCCGTACACGGCGGCGATCCGTTCGCGGCGCGCGAACTGGCGCTGGCCTATCTGTCGGTTTACGTGCTGATGTACGCCGCAGGTCCCGGTCTCTATGCGGCCGATACGCTGATTGCTCGGCATCTTCCGAAGCCGCGGCGGTAGTTGAACCGGTTCCCTTATCCAGATTCCGCCCCGATACCCTTTTTTCCGGAAGAGGCGATGGATGTGTCTCGCATTTTCGCAGGCAGAATGCTTAAGACACGTTCGGTAGATTCCTTGTCCATTCGATAAAGCGACGAGACCGACACCTTCTGATCGGATGTCGGTCCCGGTTTGTTTTTGATTATTTGCCGATGCAGCATATTATGCTAATTGATTATCAATAATTTACGGCTTAAAAGATAGACTGCTCAAAAATTTACTTGTTTTTTCGCCGAAAATCGAAGATTTAACGTTTTTAACCTTAGTTTGTCTTCAAACGAAGGGGAAAAGAGAATAATGGCTCTCTTTTGCTCTTAAATCTCCGTTTCGCAAAGATAAGGCATATCGGTGATTATTTCGCCGATTGTGGCTGTAAAATAGAGGGTAATTTTACGGATTTTCGGATGGGCTTTTGGTGGCTTGACAAGGGCTCGAATCATGTTTGTTTTGTGAGCAGGATTTCTGTGTCTTTTGCAGCCAAAAGAGAAAGTCAGCAGTTATGGTTCGGCTTGGTTCTGGCGCAGCCATCTCTTTTTCTCCCTCTGTTAGCTTTACTTTAATGCACGTATATATGAATACAGGGATAAAGTAAAGCTATGTTGTATTTTTACTTGAGTGATAAACTGTACTCACATCGTATTCGCTCTAACTCATTTTTTAAATCATTTATATGTAAAATTGTTAGATAAACATTTTCTAGATCTGTTATTTCATGTATTTGCGATAGTGAATATAATGGTCTTAAAAACTTTTTCACTTTCATTCGTTCTTTTCTTGCAGAATTAGTGGATTCTTTACACTTGGTTTCTCTCAGTAGTTGAGACGTTAAATCTTTGTCAGATCTATTGCCAAAATTGACAATAGCAATTATCTTAATATAATCTTTTGTGTCTTGAATACTTTTACTTGCCTTTATATGTCGAGATGATTCTAACCGTAATTTTCTAGCATCTTCAAGAATTGCATTGATTTGTGCAGCACCAAATTTTTTGTTGTGGATTAGAGAATTGCATTTGACTTCTACTAATATTTTTACAGGAGAGTCAATTCTTATGTCGAATCCATTTGTGTTTGGCTTTTGTTTATCAATATCATTAAATATCCGTTCTCTATCTTCATTTTTAAATGATAATATATCTGATAACTTTGTTGCAATAGAACGAGTCGATATTAATGTCATTATGTTATTAATATCGGACAGTATTGATTTTAGTTCTATTAATTTATCTAGTGTAAGATTGTTGCCAATATCCTCGGTGTCAATAGACTTGATAAACTTTGTGTACTTATCTAATAAATTAATTGTTCTATTGTATGTTTTTGATGTTTCCATAATTTTGTTTCTTTGGGGGACGAAAATATGTATAAAAGTTCATATATGAAATTTTGTCAGGCTTGTTAGTCGGGATTTCGTATTCTTTTGCAGTCAAAAGAGAAAGTTTTCAGATATGATTCTTTTTCAGAGAGCCTCCGTTGCCGTATTTTTCCGTACTTTTGTAACAACTTGTGCAAAATTTGCACACTTTAAATTATTGAAAATATGAAGATTGAAGAGGCTATACTCTACTGTTTGGCAAGCCAGAATAGGGGAATGCGAACTGAACAGATTGCAGAGATGATAAACCGTCAGCGATTGCTCCATACTACCTTTAGGAGTAGGTAAAAATTAGAAGGCGTGATGCATCAGCACCTCTAAAAGTCTCATATATCAAGTACGCTTAAATCTGGTTCTTTGCACGAATCTAGTAAATTCACGCCCTTTATCTTTAATTCAGGGTAATTCAGAATTGACATTGGTATTTTCTCTCTTTTGAGATAGGATGTTGGTATTACTGTAGCTGTCAGCATCATTGACTTTACTCGGGGTGTAACTGCTACACCAATGTGTTTCGCAACTTCATTAATATGCTCCGTTACCCAGCGATGACGACGCAAATGTTTAAGAACAAGAGCTCTCTTCTTGTCTCTCTCGGGATTATCACCACGACCAAGATATTCATCCATCTCGGTTTTCATTTCCTTAATATTCTTGGCTGGATTGGTATTCTTACATTCTATCAAGTAGAGTATATCACGTGATGTATCATAAGCCATCACATCAATATCGCCATAATCTTTATCTGCCGCAAAATAACCTCCAGATTTGATAGTGACATCATGTTCCCATACTCGCATTATTGGTATCTTTGCCAAAAAAGAGCGTACCTCGTCATTGAACGCAGCCCCTTTTATAGCCTCAAATTTTCCAAGCAAGGTTTCTATCTTCCTTCCCACATAACGTAAGCGACCAGAATAAAGCAAGTCAGATAGCTGAATGCCGGCTTGAATACAGGAGCGGAACCCAAACATGCACATAACTGTGCCATCATCATATTGATAACGAATCACTGGGCGACGCAGATAACTTAATTCCCTATTGTATGACCAAGGGAAGATATCCTTGCCCGCTAATCCTACTGGCGGAGTGAGGTAGTTTTCCCGTTTATCCAAAGAAAGGCGAATGATACATTTCTTTGCTAAATCTTCAGTTAGTTCTGTACAATGCTCCTGCATAGCTTTGATGAGTTGAGACTCTTCCATCTCAATAACAGACTTCTGCTGCTTCATAGCTATGATGTAACAAACATAAAGGAACTGCAAGATGTTAGAATATGATACTCCCCAATCCTCTAAGAATGCCACATCTATCTCCTCGAGTTCTGCATCCTTGTTTTTTTCTTTTGTATCTGGACGTACTGCCATCCTGGCCATCTTACTCTCGAAATCTTCGATTTGCCCATTTACACTCTCAATAGTGCGCGTTGCTGCAAACTCTCCTACATTGTCGGAAAAAACATCATCGTAGATACCATAACGTCCAGAGCCTAATTTCTCAATGGTATGATTAGCTACATCTAAATGTATGGCGTCACATATACCACCAATGGATATCACTTCGTTCATGATAGCTAACAGGCTTTCTACATCATCATTGCCTGGTTTAACACCACCGCCACGATACTGTGTCGCAGCTATATATTCTATCATAGCACGGGTAGATATTCCAGCATCAGCAAGTCGTCTTTCTGTATCGAAGAATTCTTTACGTTTTGACTCATTTTCTCCAAAACAAAGAATCTGTGCGGGTTGTAAGACTCTGTTATGCTCTCGCTGATAAACCAATGTCTCGTGATTCTGCATGAGCATACGCAGCAACCACAATGTATCAAATGATGATAGGCGTTTATCAAGTTCATTAAGGAGCACATCTACTCCTTTGTGGAGGAAGTCTTCTTTCTCAGTTTTTGTATTGAGTTTACCTGCTATATCATGACCTTTCTCCTTCATCCACTGTGGGAATTTGTCTTGTAGTAGTTGGCTGGTGGCGGCATGAATATAGATAGGAGTATAAAGCCACAAGGGTATTGACAGGGGGTTGAGTGACTGCTCCATCATCAGAATCATCTTTGCTTGACCAAAGGGGATGCGAGTATCAATAATTTGGCATGCAGTCTCTTCGTCTATTTCCAGGAGTTTTTTTATGATACAACGCATCATGTTGCGCTCACTCTCATTGCCAGCTCCCATAAAAGAATGGATATAATCATCATCAAATGTAACGGAAACTCCGCCTTCTGTCTTGGATACGTTAAGATTTCCTCCTTGCGTAGGCTTTATGTCGTCATCATAGTGTATCCCTTTATCGGCCAAGACCTTTTCACTGAAGACAAGTTCTATTTCTACGGAGTGCTCATAGCGTTGGCTGATCATATCGGCTATGGCTGGTTGTAAAGTATCCATCCAGTATGCAACAGCTGTTATTACAGTATCGGAAATAGAGGATGGATTTATTCCCTGTTTTTCTTCTTGATAACAACTTACCCACACAGGAATACTATAAGATTCACAACTCTTGGCATTGAAACCTGAATGGACAGGCTTAAAAATTGCCGCATAGTCGAGATCACGTATCACTGGTATATAAGCATACTGTCCATTTAATCTCTTCAGCGTTCCGTGGAAATACAGTTGATCTTTACTTTTGAATATGAGATCACATCCATCATTTGGCTCAATATAAAGCATGTCTGATGGTGTGTTGTCTGTCATATAGAAACTTTCACCATAATGCTTATATATAGCATATACATCGAGAGATTGATTCAGAGGAGTCTCGAGAGATGATACGTTCTCTTTGGACCGAGCATAACGAACAAGACTCAAGCTGTCCCATTTCTCAGTCTGTATCAGTTGTAAGAAATCATAAGCAGAGAATTGAAGAAAATAGTCAGTTCCATTTTGCTTTTTCATGGCAAATCTGTATGTCTCCCCCATTGTAGAATACAGAACAAGCGTCAGGATATGGTCATCTTTCGACCTTTTATCATTTCTGATGGTATCAATACGTTTTTGTAAATGTTGGCTGAGATCTCGATTGTTGAAACTCTCATTGCCATCTATGGCTACATTACGGGCTAAATCATGAGCATAGCACACGTATGCAAGCCAGTTGACATCAATGCGGAATACATCTTCGTAATAGCCTTCAACAGGAGCAAGTATTTCATCCATTGAATTTTGTACCCAGCGCAGCTGTTCTATACAGGAACGCCCGATGCGCATCCAGACACCATAATGGGTCTGTTTTACTAGTTCTTCAAGACAACGATGTTTTAGAGCTGTTTTTAAGATAAAGTTGTTAATGGCACAGCCTTGACTGGAAATTCCGGCAAAGTAGAAGTTATTGTCAAACTCAACGATTGGTCTGTATAACAACGGATTCTTTTCTGCATCTTGGGTTAGTATATCAGTAGCATTAACTTCTAACAAAAATGATTTCAAAACATTTGGATTCAGCCTATTCCGATGAATGAGTTCTGTCATTGTCGGCAAATTAATAACAAAAGATTGGCTAGTTTTTGGTTCGTTAAGCGTCTCGCGAGGGGTCTCATTTCCGCGTACTAAGCCACTTATCCCTGCTTGGGTTGACAAAAGCTTGCTCAGTTCAAGCATGAAGAGTACTCCATCATAAATTTCATTACGGAAAGCTTCCGTAAATATATTTCTTTTATTGAATATGGCTTCTGTCATTGAACGGAAAATTTCTGTCGCATGTGTCGAGATGCCAGGAAAGAATGTGTAATTGCCTCCATAAAACACTACAGGTTCGGCAAACATGTTAATCGGCATGTCTTCCATAAGATCAAATGAGAACTCTTGGTCAATTATACTCTTGAACTCACTGATGTCAGGAATCTGGCTACTCTTTCCGAGATTCGCAACTGCTATTTGCAAAAGGTGCTCAATTCGGATATTCTTCCCTCGATTTTGTGGATTAAGTTGCATTGCTATCAAATAGTCCAATATGGGAGGGACTGCATGATTACTTAAATACGCTATCGTTTTTGGTACATCAAGCCAAGAAGATGGCCACAAAGCATGATTTGCTACTGGCAATATTCCTATTGCCTGTTCCTTTTGCATACAACAATGCTTATATTTCTTGCCGCTGCCACAAGGGCAAGGCTCATTACGACCTATCTTCTTTGACATTATATTTGAACTACTAGTAACATCTATCTAAACTTTAATCACTTAGCTCAGCCAAGAACTATTAATCATTTACAGTGCGAGACGAAGAATGTATTATGGGTTAGAGATGAAATGAGTGATAATCAAATTCTTACCACATTTATACTCTAAGTGATTTCTTATACAAAGGTACTGATTTTAGTCGATAACATTTAATGATAAACGATGGAATTTCTAAAATGAACTGTTTTCGACTCAAAAATGAGACATAATGGTCAAAGGGATTTGGCAAATTATGTGATTATTTTGCAGTCTCCAAAAAAGTCGGCAGATATAGTTCGGTTCGGCTTTGGCGAAGTCATTTCTTTTTCTCCCTCTGTTAGCTTTACTTTAATGCACGTATATATAAATACGGGGATAAAGTAAAGTTGTTTTTCATTTGAATAGCCAACTAATCTTGAATATATGTTGTGTGGAGGAATCGTATGTGTTTACGCAACAAATAACATATTGTTTGTTGTGTGGATATATTGGCGCTTATAAACAATATAATAGCGTTTATATTTCTCCAAAGCAAAATTATCTTGTTTTACACACTTTCCCCAAGATGGTTGTCGGAAGCTGCTGCAACTTTTATAAACATAGAATTCGTTTGAAAAAGTATAACGAATCTGATTTATTCGCTTGAAAAAGTGTATAACCGTTATATTGTACTTGGTCAAGCGTTTCTTCTAATCTTGTGATTTTTTACCTGTAATACATCATTAAATAGATGAAAAGTTATAAATTTACATATTATATGATGTGTTGAATATGGCAAAGAATACAATGGGGACTAAGCTGCCCCGAAAATTGGTGCAGAAGATGTCAATTGTGGGAGAGCAGATTAAACTGGCTCGCTTGCGCAGGAATCTGAGTGTGGCTCAGGTGGCAGAACGTGCCACTTGTTCTCCGTTGACTGTGTCCCGAATAGAAAAAGGCACACCGACAGTAGCAATCGGAATCTATTTGCGAGTGCTGTATGCTTTACAGCTTGACGATGATATTCTATGGCTGGCCAAAGAAGACAAGTTGGGAAAAGCTTTGCAAGATTTGAGTTTGAAAACAAGGAAAAGAGCTTCAAAAAAGGAATAGAGCACATGTTCTCCTATACATAAGTTGCAATTTGCTCTTTGGGAATAAAAAAATATGGCTCAAAAATTTGTGTTATGCAATAAAAGCATTATGTTTGCGCTGCATAATAAATAAGATATATGAAATTCGTTGATAGAATAGATGAAGCTGCACGATTAAAGGATGCTCTTGCAAGAGAGAAGTCCTCGTTAGTCGTGATGTACGGTCGCAGACGGTTGGGTAAGTCAACGCTTATCAAAAGGGTGTTGTCGGATACGGATGTTTACTTCCTTGCTGACCGTTCTGAAGGGCAACATCAGAGAGTATTGCTTGCAAAAGTAATAGCACAAGTGTTCCCGGATTTCGACAAACTGACATATCCGGATTGGGAATCTATGTTTCGTGCGGTCAATTATCGAACAGACAAGCGTTTTACTTTATGTTTGGATGAGTTTCCGTATCTTGTAGAGCAATCTTCTGAACTGCCGTCTGTGCTACAAAAACTGGTTGATGAAAAGCTGTTGAAGTATAATCTTGTGCTTTGCGGTTCGTCACAAAATATGATGTATGGATTGTTTCTTGATTCTACTGCACCTCTCTATGGTCGTGCTGATGAGATCATGAAACTTGCACCGATACGTTTGCCATATATTCAAGAGGCTTTGAGCCTTGATGCGATGAATGCCATTGAAGAATATGCTGTTTGGGGAGGTGTACCGCGTTATTGGGAACTAAGGGAAAACCAAAATTCACTTAATGATGCTTTGTGGCACAATATCCTTTCTGTAAATGGAACTCTTTACGAAGAGCCGATAAAATTGTTTCAGGACGATGTAAAGGATATTGTTAAGACTTCGACGATAATGTCTTATATCGGTACTGGCGCAAATCGGCTTTCTGAGATTGCCGCAAGATGCAATGAGCCTGCAACCAACCTGTCGCGTCCATTGAAGAAACTTATTGATCTCGGATTTTTGGAGAAAGATGTTCCGTTTGGGATTGATGAAAAGAATGCGAAAAAGAGTCTTTACAAGATAGCCGATCCGTTTATGGCATTTTATTATCAGTTTGTCGTACCTAATCGTTCGTTCATCGAGCTTGGTCGTCGTTTGCCAATAGAACAGGCTTTGACTGCTCATTTATCGGAGTATGTGAGTATGCAATGGGAAAAATTATGTCGGGATGCCGTAACAGGAAATCTTGTCAATGGAGTGGTTTATGGCAAGGCAAAACGCTGGTGGGGTTCTGTGCTCAATGAGGATAAGAAGCCGGAACAAGTCGAGTTTGATGTTATGGCCGAATCGCTTGACAAAAAGTATTTGTTGGTCGGAGAATGCAAATGGACTACTCAAGAGAATGGCAAACAACTGACTGCCGAACTTCTCCGCAAAGCTAATCTGCTACCGTTTGCCAAGTGCTACACCGTCGTTCCAATGCTGTTCCTTAAGAATGCTCCGAAAGATGGTATAAGAAACGCCGTGTTGCCAGAAAATATTGTCGAGTTAATGAAATAAAGAAATAACAAATTCGTGATTTGCAGATGTTGGATTTTAGAAAACAATTCCAAGAGATTATAGAACAATCTTATATCCCTTTCAATATAGATAAAACTGCGACTTCTGACGTATGGAGTAATATTTATAAGTTAGTACTTCCTAATATACCGGAAAAACTTTTTAGGTATCGTAGAATAGACGATAAGGGCTATACAATTGAATCATTTAAATCTAAAACTATTTCATTATGCCATGCGGGAATGTTTCCAGATAAATATGATTCGTATTTATATATAGATCAAGATAAGATTCACAAAGATCTAAAAAATGCATTGAAAGATGCGTTGCGCATAACATTGTCGCATATAACACAGAAATCCCCTGAAATAAGGGCGGAAAAAGCAACGAAAATATGTTATTATAGAGAGTGCGGATATACGGATGAACAAATTATAGATAAAATATTGACAGATGATTATGTTGATTTTTGCAATAATATAGGGGCTGCGATAAAAAAACAAGAATCGCGTTTTAGAAATCCAAGAAATAGTGCAAAAATTGCCTGTTTTACAGAAAGTGTGCAGTCTAAGTATATGTGGGATAGATATGCAGATGGATATAAGGGGTTTGCATTAGAATATGATCTCAGACGATGCATTTTTAAATATAATTCATTGGGAATGAGTGTTAATCTCTTTCCTGTGATTTATACAGATTTAAGACCGGATGTTACATTAGATGAGGGAAATATTCATACTTACGAATATTTCAAGCAGATTGGAGATAAAAATTGGTTAAGCTTTTTGTCGTCTATAATATCTGTTAATCAATTATATTGGTATCGAGTTTATCTTTATAAAGACAGAAAAGAATACGAGCACGAACATGAATGGAGAATGATTTACTATAATTTAGAAGATGAGAATGATTATGTTGCAATACCGGATGTTGGATGCTTGAAAGCAATATATTATGGTCCAGATATATCACAAAAGGATAAGCAAGAATTACATCAGATTGCAGTTGAAAAAGGACTGAAAGAGTATGATGTCGATCTTGACACGGGTAGCCGTAGATATGATTTAAGAGTAACAGCAATTAAATAAGAATATTCTTAGCGCAAAAAAGAACCGATTAACAACCTGAAAGTTGTGTCATCTCAATTATTTATAGTACCTTTGCTTACCAAATAAGGCAAAGGTATTTTTGATGCATACAATGGCAGAAGATAAGATAGACAACGCACTGGAAGTAAAAGAGGAAACAGTGGAATGCAAAAGCGAAGATTGGGTTTGCCATTCGCAGGCTATAGCTGCAACCATGTCAAACCGAATGGAGGAACTTGGCATGACACAACGAGCGTTGGCTGAGAAAATGAACTGCACCCAGCAATATGTATCCAAGGTGTTGAAAGGTCGCGAGAATCTGTCATTGGAAACTTTGTGCAAAATAGAAAATGCATTAGGTATCAAAATACTACAAGCTGGAATAAATAAGTAATAACACCATAGTAGGGAAAGAATATGTCAATACAGAGCGAAGCGGCATTGGAAGCCGGACTTATAGCCACACTTCGGCAAATGGACTACGAGTATGTCCAGATTACCGAAGAAGATAATCTTTATGCCAACTTCAAGCGGCAGTTGGAAATTCACAACAAGAAACAGCTGGCGGAAGTTGGTCGTAACTCATTTACGGATGAAGAGTTTGAGAAGATATTGATATATCTGGAAGGTGGTACTCGCTTTGAAAAGGCTAAGAAACTTCGTGACCTATATCCTCTTGACACGATGAACGGGCAGCGTATTTGGGTGGAATTCCTTAATCGTACACAATGGTGTCAGAACGAGTTTCAGGTGTCGAATCAGATTACGGTGGAGGGACGAAAGAAGTGTCGCTATGATGTGACGATTCTTATCAATGGCCTCCCTCTGGTTCAGATTGAATTGAAGCGTCGGGGTGTAGAACTCAAGCAGGCATACAATCAGATACAACGCTATCATAAGACATCCTTTCATGGGCTGTTCGACTATATTCAGCTATTTGTTATCTCCAATGGCGTAAATACTCGTTATTTCGCCAATAATCCCAATGGTGGATATAAATTCACGTTCAACTGGACGGATGCGGCAAATCTGCCATTCAATGAACTGGATAAGTTTGCTGTATTTTTCTTGGAAAAGTGTACGCTCGGTAAGATTATCGGAAAATATATCGTATTGCATGAAGGGGATAAATGCTTGATGGTACTTCGCCCATACCAGTTTTATGCTGTAGAAAAGATATTGGATCGGGTACAGAACTCCAACGATAACGGTTATATCTGGCATACTACAGGCGCAGGAAAAACCTTGACTTCATTCAAAACAGCACAGCTTGTTTCGGAGTTGGATGATGTAGATAAGGTAATGTTCGTTGTTGACCGTCATGACCTTGACACACAAACGCAGTCGGAATATGAAGCCTTTGAACCGGGAGCTGTTGACGGTACGGACAATACGGATGAACTGGTAAAACGGCTGCATAGTAACTCCAAGATTATCATTACCACTATTCAGAAACTCAATGCTGCCGTAAGTAAGATATGGTACAGCAGCAAGATAGATTCGATATGCCACTCCCGTATCGTGATGATATTTGATGAGTGCCACCGCAGTCACTTCGGGGAGAGTCATAAGAAGATTATGCAATTCTTCGATAATGCCCAGATATTCGGTTTTACCGGAACTCCTATTTTTACAGAAAATGCAGTTGATGGGCATACGACCAAAGAGGTATTCGGCAACTGCCTGCATCGCTATCTGATTAAAGATGCCATTGCCGATGAAAATGTTCTCGGTTTCCTTGTAGAGTATTATCATGGCAGTGAGGAAGTGCAGAACGGCAGTACTAATCGCATGACGGAAATCGCTAAATTCATCCTTAATAATTTCAATAAGTCAACATTTGACGGAGAGTTCGATGCATTGTTTGCTGTACAGTCCGTACCGATGCTTATCCGTTATTACAAGATATTCAAGGAACTGAATCCCAAGATTCGTATAGGTGCAGTTTTTACTTATGCAGCCAATGGAAGTCAAGATGATGATCTGACAGGAATGGGTACAGGTTCTTATCTGAATGACAGTGCCGGTGAGGTTGATGAACTGCAAGCCATCATGGATGACTACAATGAAATGTTCGGGACATCGTTTACGACAGAGAACTTCCGTGCATATTACGATGACATCAACCTGCGTATGAAAAAGAAGCGAGTTGATATGAGGCCGCTTGATCTTTGTCTGGTCGTCGGAATGTTCCTTACCGGTTTTGACAGCAAGAAACTCAATACGCTTTATGTAGACAAGAATATGGAATACCACGGCTTGTTGCAGGCATTCAGCCGGACAAACCGTGTGCTGAATGAAAAGAAACGCTTCGGAAAGATTGTGTGTTTCCGTGATTTGAAAAGCAATGTTGATACCGCTATCAAATTGTTCAGCAACAGTAACAATCCGGAAGAAATAGTGCGACCTCCGTTTGAAGAAGTCAAACAGGAATACAAGGAGCTTGCTACCAATTTTTTGAAGAAATATCCGGACACAAATTGTATAGACCTTTTGCAGAGTGAAAAAGCTAAGAAAGAGTTTGTTTTGGCGTTCCGTGATATTATCCGTAAACATGCTGAAATACAGATATACGAGGATTATAATGAAGAGTCTGATGATCTCGGCATGACGGAACAGCAATTTATGGATTTCAGAAGTAAGTATCTTGATATCCATGATACTTTTGCACTCGTTGTTCCAGCACCGTCACCCAAACCGGATGATGATACAGATGTTCCGGATGACGGAGACCTCGGTGATGTGGATTTCTGCCTTGAACTCCTACATAGCGACATTATCAATGTGGCATATATCCTTGAACTCATTGCAGAACTTGACCCATATAGTGCCGATTACGCGGAACGCCGCCAGAATATCATTGACACGATGATTAAGGATGCTGAAATGCGCAGCAAGGCAAAACTTATTGATGGCTTCATTCAAAAGAATGTGGATGACGATAAGGAAAATTTCATGATGCAGCGAGGCAAGGCTGACGGTACAAGCGATTTGGAAGAACGGTTGAACCGCTATATTGCTGTTGAACGAGAAAATGCCGTCAACTCATTGGCTGAGGAAGAGAAAATATCGTCATCAGTATTGAATCATTTCCTTAAAGAATATGATTATCTGCAAAAAGAGCAGCCAGAAATCATACAAAAGGCATTGAAAGAGAAGCATCTCGGATTGATAAAGACGAGAAAGGCGTTGACGAGGATTTTAGACAGATTGCGTAATATCATACGCACTTTCAGTTGGGATTAAAAGAAATACTGATATGGTAAAGACAAATGAACCCGGATATGTGTATATCTTGACTAATCCAAGTTTTCGTGAGGATTGGGTCAAAATCGGTAAAAGTGCGCGGCCTGTAGATATACGTTCCAAGGAACTTGACAACACGGCTGTTCCGTTGCCTTTTGAGATTTATGCAACCATTCAGACGGTCAAATATAACGATGTTGAAAAGCATGTACACAAGACTATTGATCGGTTGACGGATTTGCGTATTCGTCAGAATCGGGAGTTTTTCAATGTGCCGCCGCAAATAGCTTTGGATATATTCAATGACATAGCCAAGATGATTGATGATGCGGTTGTTACGGTCTATGTAGATAATAAACCGGTTTGCCATAACGAAAAAGATTCATTGCCTGTCGTGCAGAAGCGAACCGTAAAGCGAGGGCGTTTCAAATTCAGCATGGTCGGTATTAAAATAGGGGAATGTGTTACCTTCATGCCTACGAATACAGAAGTCAAGGTGGCAAGCGATGATTCCGTTGAATATCAAGGTCGTATTTATAAATTGTCCCCTTTTGTCGGTACGTTTATGCCGGAAGAGAAACGGAATACATCGGGTGCATATCAAGGGGCAAAATATTTCTCATATAAAGGGAAAGTGCTGGATGACCTGAGAAGTATAATTGAAAGCAATATACCATTGCCGGAAAGTGATGTAATACAGAATAATATAGAGCAATAAGGATATGAGTGAAGAACTGCAACAGAAACTCCGTGACCAGCTTTGGGCGGTCGCAAACCGTTTGCGCGGCAATATGTCGGCAAGCGATTTTATGTATTTTACTTTGGGATTCATTTTCTATAAATACCTGTCGGAGAAGATAGAAACATACGCCAACAGTGCATTGGAGGATGATGAAGTTACATTCAAGGAATTATGGGAAATGACCGATTCGGATGCTGCGGAATTGCAGGAAGAGGTCAAGAACCAATGCTTGGAAAATATAGGCTATTTCATTGAACCGAAATTCTTGTTTTCGTCTGTAATCGAAACTATCAAGCGGAAAGAAAATATCCTTCCGATGCTGGAACGCTCATTGAAACGCATTGAGGATAGTACGCTCGGACGTGACAGCGAAGAGGATTTTGGTGGTCTGTTTTCGGATATTGACCTTGCTTCCCCTAAGCTCGGAAAGACAACCGATGACAAGAATACGCTTATAAGCAATGTTCTGCTTGCACTTGATGATATAAAATTCGGAGTGGAGGCCTCTCAGGAGATTGATATTTTGGGCGATGCTTATGAGTATATGATCAGTCAGTTTGCTGCCGGTGCAGGCAAGAAAGCCGGTGAGTTCTATACTCCGCAAGAGGTCAGCCGCATATTGGCGGAGATTGTTACTCTTGGGCATAACCGTTTGCGTAATGTTTACGACCCTACTTGCGGTAGTGGTTCACTATTGCTCCGTGCAGCAAGTATCGGTAAGGCGGCATATATCTATGGACAGGAGAAAAATCCGACTACTTACAACCTTGCCCGAATGAATATGTTGCTGCACGGTATCCGATTCAGCAGCTTCAAAATAGAGAATGGCGATACGCTTGAATGGGACGCATTCGATGATATGCAGTTCGATGCAGTGGTTGCAAATCCTCCGTTCTCTGCCGAATGGAGTGCTGCCGACAAATTCAACAACGACGACCGTTTCAGTAAAGCAGGACGACTTGCACCTAAGAAAACAGCCGACTATGCTTTTATTCTGCATATGGTTCATCACCTCAATGAAGGTGGTACGATGGCTTGCGTTGCTCCGCACGGAGTTCTGTTCCGAGGGAATGCAGAGGGCGTTATACGCCGTTTCCTGATAGAGAAGAAAAACTATATTGATGCCATTATCGGGCTGCCTGCCAATATTTTCTATGGTACAAGCATTCCGACCTGTATTCTCGTATTGAAGAAATGCCGTAAGGAAGACGATAATATCTTGTTCATTGATGCCAGCAAAGAGTTTGAAAAGGTCAAGACCCAAAACAAACTCCGCCCTCAGCATATACAGAAGATTGTAGAAACCTACCGTGACCGCAAGGAAATTGAAAAGTACAGTCACCTCGCTACGTTACAGGAGGTTGCCGAAAATGACTATAATCTGAATATTCCTCGTTATGTCGATACTTTTGAGGAAGAAGAGCCTATTGACATCAAAGCAGTCATGGCTGAAATAAAGGAATTGGAAGCCAAGCGAGCCGAACTGGATAAGGAGATAGAAGGCTATTTGAAAGAATTGGGACTGGTTGAATAATTACACTATGGCAGAGATAGACAACATCCCCGAAATGCGTCCATCATTCGACAATATACGCCGTCAGGATGAGGGCGGAAACGAATACTGGAGTTCTCGCGACCTGTGCGCTGCTATGGGCTATTCGGCTTATTGGAAATTCCAAAGAGTCATAGACAAGGCTATCAAGGTGGCAGGTGAAAAAGGAATGAATGTAGACGACCATTTCAACCAAGCGGTTGATATGGTAAGGATTGGAAGCGGTTCATTCCGTAAGGTCAATATCTTCCGTCTGTCTCGTATGGCATGTATGATTGTTGCCGAAAATGCCAATGTCAAAAAAGTGTTGGTACAACAAGCTCGCGATTATTTTACTCGAACAATTTCGATAAACGAATTGATGCAAAATTCGTTGAGTTCTAACATTTTGCTGTATAAAACGGCGCAAGGCGAGGCACGAATAGAAGTGATATTCAACAGTGAAACATTTTGGATGTCACAAAAGCGTATGGCCGATTTGTTCGGGGTGGATGTACGGACTGTCAACTATCATCTTGGTCAGATTTACGAAACAGGCGAGCTTACAAAAGAGGCAACTATCCGAAAAATTGGGATAGTTCAATCAGAGGGAAAAAGGGATGTGGAACGTACACCTCTGTTCTATAATTTGGATGCTATTATTGCGGTAGGTTATCGTGTCAATAGCTATCAAGCCACCCAGTTCCGTATCTGGGCTACATCTGTATTGAAGGAGTTTATTATTAAAGGATATGCGCTTGATGATGAACGTTTGAAGCAGGGAAAACATTTTGGCAAAGATTATTTTGACGATTTACTGGAGCGTATTCGTGAGATACGTACCTCAGAGCGCAGATACTACCAAAAGATAACAGACATCTATGCCGAATGCAGTGCGGATTACGACCCGAAGTCGGATTGTACCAAATTGTTCTTCAAGATGGTGCAAAACATGATGCACTTGGCTGTAACTCATCGTACTGCTGCCGAAATAGTATATGAACGTGCCGACTCGGAAATGCCGCACATGGGACTGACTACTTGGAAAAAAGCTCCCAATGGCAGAGTACAGAAATCTGATACGATTGTAGCAAAGAACTACTTGTCTGACAAAGAGGTTTCAGAACTCAACGGCGTAACTAACGCATTTCTTGAATTTGCAGAACAGCGTGCTCAACGCCATATCATTACAACGATGGCAGACTGGAAGCAGCGTCTTGAACAGTTTCTTGCTACAATGGACTATCAAGCACAAGATTCGGCCGGTAAAGTTTCTCAAGAAGAGGCACGAGAGAAGGCGTATGGTGAGTATGAAAAATATAAAGTGATTCAAGACCGTTCGTTTATCTCCGATTTCGACCGGTTTAATGATGGTGACAAATTGTTGCCGTTTGATATCAATCCCGATAAAGAATAATGATTATGGCAGATAATAACGAAAATAAAGTCCTCAATGTTCCCCCTTTGAGATTTCCGGAGTTCAGTGGAGAGTGGGAAAAGAAAAAATTGAAAGATGTATGCACTTTTTACTCTGGAGGTACACCATCTTCATCTAATAAAGATTATTACTTTGGTGATATTCCATTCATTCGGTCAGGTGAACTGCACGAACGTAGTACAGAATTGTTTATTTCAGAAGACGGCTTAAACAATTCATCTGCAAAAATGGTATATAAAGGAGACCTGCTATTAGCCTTATATGGTGCAACCAGTGGAGATATAGCAATTAGCCAAATTGAAGGAGCTATAAATCAAGCCATTCTATGTATAAATACTAAACACTCAAAAGAATATATTAAGGCAATTTGGCAGAAACATGTACAAAAAATACTTCAAACTTATCTACAGGGTGGTCAGGGTAATTTGTCTGCTGATATAGTAAAGAATATTTCATTCTATTTTACTTCATCTAAAGAACAGGACAAGCTAGCTAACTTTATTCGTCTTTTGGATGAGCGTATTGCCACCCAAAACAAAATCATTGAGAAACTTCAATCCTTAATCAAAGGACTTGCAGCACAACTTACACAGTCAGGAACTCCCAATATACGCTTGTGTGATTGCCTTGAATGCCATTCATCCACATTGCAAGAAAATTGCGTATCTGTGACTGGCTCATATCCTGTATATGGTGCAACTGGACTTATTGGCTATACCAACAACTATGCTTATAATGGCGAATCAATTTTAATAGTCAAAGATGGTTCCGGTGTTGGTTCTTTGTCGTATGTTAATGACCATTTTTCTGTAATTGGAACACTCAACTATCTAACAGCCAAAGAAAACTACTCAATTCTTTACCTGTATTATGCACTTATGGCGTTCAATTTCACTCCATATATAACAGGAATGGCTATCCCTCACATCTACTTCAAAGATTATGGGAAGGCAAAATTATTCTATCCATCCATTGAAAAGCGAATAAGGATTGCATCATTGCTACATAACATCGAGCAAAAGTTAGTTGTGGAACAAAACCTTGTTATATCACTAAGCGCACAAAAATCTTACCTGCTGCGTATGTTGTTTATATAAATATCATGTGCAATAGATATTGTTTCTGTAAATTCAAGAACCTTAAAAGTTCCTGTTCTATAGACAGTTTTTCCTCTATTGAGGATGTTAAGTTTGTTATATTCTTTTGTTGTGCCATAGATGGTAAAGGACATTTGATATGATTGATGTCCTTAAGATATGCAGTTTTCATTGTTCCCTCTGTAATAATTCTGCTTATTTCTTTTGAGAAGTAAGAAGAAGACATCAGCAAATACAAATACTCTACATTGATATTTGTGTTCGGAACAATGCCCAATATACCTTGCTTGGTACAAACTGGATATTCATTTATAGATATTGCACCTATGGTAGCACCATTGGAGTATATAACAGACTTTGATGGAATAAGCCATGCTGATGATTTTTGCATACCCAGTTCTGTTATAAAGTCTTTATTATTTGTCAGATATTTACAAGACAAGTCTTCAATCTTAATAAATGGAATTGTGCCTTCTGTATAATATTCAACTACCGATGTCGTCGGAGTGCCACCTTCACCAGCTTTAATATAGAAAGAAGAAAACGGATAAAGTTTTCCTTTCAAAAGAACTGTCATCAATTCGTCAACAAGTCCTTTGATTAAGGATTGAAGTTTCTCAATGATTTTGTTTTGGGTTGCTATTCGTTCGTCAATGAGAGATAGAAATTCAGCTATTTTTCTCTGTTCCTCAATTGATGGAAAATATAATGATATTTTGGATAATCCTTCCTGCCCAATATTGAAATGTTGTGCTCCTGCTCCCATTCTGCAAGTTCTTTTGCGCGCTAATGGCGTAGCAAGCAAATACTTAAAGAACAAAGGATCATAATTGCCGATTTTACGACCACGAATAACAAAGCCTCCATAAATGGCGGTACGATTATCCATGTACACATTAGCTCGTCCAACATCCTCCAATGTTTCTGAGCTACGTTGGAATAGCAAATCTCCGTCTTTCACTCCGAAACATTCTATTTCTTTTTCAGTAGCATTGACCTTGCCACGAATATTGTCATAATTGATAACTCCTTCTGAAAGAATATCCATCACCGAAATGAATGGTAGTCCACTTCCAATACGTTTAGCGTCTGGATTAAGACCATTCTTGAACTCCAAATATTCAGAAAGCGTATGCTCTTCCCACTCTCCACTAAACTCCGGAAATCTCAAATGGGGAACATTACCTATTATATTTCTCTAATTATTAGAACCAATTAAATTCAAAATTATGATTCAGAAGACAATTAGAGAAATTTCGGACGCATGGCGAGAGAACAAGCGACCGTATGTGAAACAATCGACATTGGCAGCCTACATGTTGATTCTTGAAAATCACATTTTGCCAAAGTTTGGTGAGAGTAACGAACTTCATGAAAATGATGTACAAGGCTTTGTGCTTGAAAAGTTGGAAGGCGGATTGAGCGTGAAATCTGTTAAGGACATTCTTATTGTCCTAAAGATGGTTATGAAATTCGGGGTGAAAAACGAATGGATGAACTATTACGAATGGGATATTAAGTACCCAACAGACGTTGCTGGTAAAAAGTTGGAGGTCTTGTCCGTGGCAAATCATAAAAAGATTCTGAACTATATTCAGAGCCACTTTTCCTTTCCGGGACTTGGTATCTATATCAGCCTTAGTACCGGTCTGCGTATAGGGGAGATCTGTGCTTTGAAATGGAGCGACATCAATGTATATGACGGGATTCTAACCGTTAACCGGACGATAGAACGCATCTATATCATAGAAGGAGAGAGAAAACATACAGAGCTGGTCATCAACACGCCAAAGACAAAAAACTCTTGCCGTGAAATCCCGATAAACAAAGAATTGCTTACTATGTTAAAGCCTTTGAAAAAAGTAATTAATGACGATTATTACATTCTTACTAATGATGAGCGTCCGACAGAGCCACGCACATATCGCAACTACTATAAAAGGCTTATGGAGAAACTTGATATTCCCAAGCTGAAGTATCATGGACTCCGTCACAGTTTCGCGACTCGCTGTATAGAAGTCGGTTGTGACTATAAAACAGTCAGCGTATTATTAGGGCATTCCAACATTTCAACTACTTTGGATTTATATGTTCATCCCAATATGGAGCAGAAAAAGCGTTGCATTACCAAGGTTTTCAAGTCACTGGGTAAATAAAGTTATGTATAGAGCGAGGGAATTAATGCTGTAATTTCTTCGCTCACAATTGTTTTGTGGTTCAGAATTATGTTGTATATTTGAATGTTATTAAAAATATTACTTATGAGAAAGGGTTTGATATTCTTCTTGGGAATTGTTACTGGGTGTGTATTAACAATTGCAGTACTTTTTGTTATAGGTATTACCAATTCAAATGCTAACGAATCGGATATTACGATTGCCGAGCAACAGACGGTATTTACTACCGCAACAAAATTTGAAGTTTTTCAGGTTCTTGGGGATGGTGCTTTGGCCAATTGTGAGGAGAAAGGGCATTCAACTTCATTTTTTACTGGGCCGGTCGTCTATATTGTGACAGATGGCCAGAATCTGTTTTATGATGATCAGGTAATTGAAGTACCTAAAGGTAAAAAGGCTATGCAAATAGGAACATTTCGTTATGAGACCAAACTTGGTGAAAAAGTAGCTCCTGTAATAAAATTTCAATAACATAGGCATATTATAAAAGTCTCAACTGGTAGCAATCTCTATCCGATTGAGACTTTTCGTTTATTTACCTCTATCTAAAAACTTCTGTACTATTAACGCTATACCAATTCCTAAAACGGCAATGAGAATACAGCAGATAACTGCTTTCCAAATCAATCCGGAATGCAAAATCTCTGCATTAGCCACTATCATGCACACGAAAAAAGAAGACAGAGCGACTACAATGATAATCAAAATGTAGAATGCGGTAGCCGGGATATGGATAGCATTGTCGGCTTTTTTTATTCTCCGCTCGGCTTCCTTGCATTTGCTTTCAATCTGACCAAGAAAATTGCAGAGAAGTGTTGCTCCAAATTCAATTGCCAACTTTTGCATTTCTTCAGAAATGATAGGTTTGCACTTTCGTATAGAGCCGGACAGATTTTCAACTTCTATTCTCAGCTTATATACATTGTCATTCAGGCTGGCAAGTTCCTTGGCATTTACATCGAGTAGTCGTTTTTCTTCTTCCAGATATTCATTCTTGGGAGTGGTTTTTATGGATTCCACTTCACTCATTTCTGCGGAAAAATCAAATTTCTTTTTCATGGGCTTAGCGTTTTAGTCCTGTTTTCGGTTTCTTCCCTAACGAACGGCTGGCAGCACGAGCGCATCTGCGAGCCCATTGCAAATCGTCTTCGTCCTTGTCTCTCCACGGAAGCTCGCTTTGCGAACCTTCACCACCTCCACCGGTTGTTACATTGGGGGTATTTATCAGTCCGACAAATATAGCTACAGCCATATCGGTAAGTTCCTGACAGTTGGCAATAAACCTGTAATCAAATTCGTCATTGAAACAGTCAAGTACTTTTTCTGGGATATAGAATTTGTAATCCTTGCCTTCATGACTGAGGACATAGGAAATCATATCCTGACTATATGTGAGATATTGGGTATAGTCAATAGGGGCAACCTTATGTGTCGCTACCTGTTGAACGGTTTGGGAAGTATTATTTCTAATGACGGAAGTTGGCTGATGGTGCAGTCTCTTCCATGTTGCAGGAAGTTTCGAGACCATCAGGTTCCTGCCGATTCCCAATTCTGAAGCCTTGTATTTGGTGTTTCCATTCATGAGAGCATATCCACGGAGAAGACCTTTCTTGTCCTCCCTTTCATGGACGGTATAACCTTTCCGTATAAGAGCATTCTTGTAGTCATCCCATGACCACAATGGCATTGCTTTCAGCACCTCCATGCAGTCCCGATTTACTTGTGGAATGTTGAGATTTCGGATTTGTGCTGCAGTCGTCCAGCCACGTTTCTTTGCCACTCGCTCGGCTGCACGTTGTGCTCGAAGATGAATGTTGTGGTCATTGTTGATATTGCCATTTTCATCCAAACGGCAAATCGCAGCGTGGAGATGGGGGACTTCGCCTTTAGATTCCGTATGCAGCCAAACCGAGTATTTGCTATTAGCCAAATTGGTTTGGCAAGAACGGACTTTTCCGTCCTTGCCGATAATCACTTGTTTGTCGAACTCCTCAGCAAAGTCGTGCCAGAGCTTTTGCCAGTCCTCTATGTCATAGAACTGGGTATGTTCGGGCGAAGGACTCAGCTCGATTCTGATAACGGAGTTCTTTATCGGTCGATGCTGGGATAGGGTCAATTGCATGGAGTTCCATATCCCCATAGCGTCCGGTTCTGAGGGCAATAGGTTGTCCAATACCCGATAAATCTTCTCCGGATGTTTTTTGTGCTGTGATTCGCCGGTAATGTAACGGATGTCGTTTATACCGTGCGATATGGCTTTGGCTTTCGCAATCATTCTTCTTCGGATTTTGGGTTAGACGGAATTTTATTCTTCTCTTTTACTGCATTCAGGAACTGGCAGACATTTTCGGCCACATTGCCAAGTTCCTTGAGCCAGCCGACCATGAACGGAATCTGATTGAACATTGCCATGCGCTGCTTTGTGGACATTCCGTGTAGGGCGGATGTGTATTTTATGAGGTCTGACCGACAATCGTCCAGATTCTGCAACAGAGCAGCTTCTTCTTTCGTAAGCCTTGCTTTGGGCTTGAAGTTATACGCACGTGATAATATGTAGTCACTTACGGTCATGCTGCATTGCCCGGCCAGTGATTTTATATGCTCCTTCTGAGTAGGAGTGACTTTAGCTCCGATAAAGACACTTCTGGTTTCTTTCGAGGAGTCCGATGTATTTTCAATATCTTCTTTCATTTGAATCGTTTTATAATGGTTGAATAGGTGCGAGCTTGCGAGTACCGCACCGGCGAGGGAACTGAGCAGGCGAGAGCGCCAATGTACAACCGTAACGCAGTGAGGTTATACCTTGGCATATCTCGCAACAGTTACCTGTTGATGCTTCACGGCAAGCCATATCGGATGCGTATAGTGAACTGGCACTCGGATAGGAAACATAGAATGAAATGAGCCTCTAAAAGAGGGGAGAATATGAATATCTCACATGATGTCTTCCTGCCGACTTTACTTTATTCTTATGTATACGCCCCGACAATAAAGTAAAGTTGAACTCAATAATGGTATTCTGGATTGAAGGCATAATCTTTCCCTTCTTTTATAACCATTCGTTCGTCGCTGAGCAATGTTGCGACCTTTACCGCCTTGTTATAACCGAGTTTTATACCCTGCAATCCGTAACCCTCTTTCAAGCGTTCTATATAATCATCGTAATTGCTGATGTTGCCATTGGCAAAAACGGTATCCAATGCTGGACGATGTACATTCTTTGGAATCTCCTTGTCCGGATCGAACGGTCCTTTGGTTGGTCGTCCGGTCTTCTTCTCTTTGGGCAGATAGGACTCTACCGGTTCGGGCATGGCTTCCTCGTTTATGCGGAAGGCGAAAGGCTCAAACTCACGGTCACGGATATGGACGGCTTCGACCACGCTTACAGCTTTGTCCTCTTTGTCCACTTCGACCTGCATGATGGTTTCCGCTTTATTGTTTAGTTCCGTGCCGATGTGACCACGGGCATGTTCATCATTCTTGTTCTGATGCAAGACGGTATGGATATGGATTTGCCTGTCATCCGTCCACTGCATGAATTTGGAGATGATGTCGGTGGATTCGCTGGAGGAATTGATGTCGTAAAGGAAATCACGAATGCCATCTATGATGACCAATCCCAAATCCGGTATTATGCCAATGGCCTGTTCGACTATCGCCAGACGTAGTTTAGGGGAAAACTTGCGCAGAGCCAGCATAATCAGATTATCCGGATTCTTGTATTCCGGCAAGTCGGCCAAACGTAATATGCGTTTCAATACCTGTTGGCAATGATACCGCCCCTGCTCTGTGTCTATGTATAGAATTTTCCGCTTATTTTCGGGAAATGTAGACCGGTAATGAAGTACGGTGCTGTTATTCAATGCCGATGCGACAATGGCTGAGTTTATAATCAATCTGTCTGGTAAGGTTTCTAATTACTGGCTTACAAACTTTATA
>OGPL01001265.1_pt1 | contig 23859 bp, 24 predicted proteins | sample 1552901 | NCBI WGS metagenome assembly OGPL01 (sample SAMEA2580244, study PRJEB22360) | human gut metagenome | biome: human gut; feature: human-associated habitat; material: faeces | place: Denmark | collected 2008/2010 | reverse complement strand
CCCAGCTTGAAATCAGACATGCCACAGCACTAACGACAGGTGCGAAGCACTGGCAACGCTAAAAGGCTGTTTTTTATGTTTTTTGTTTCTGTGCCCCCAGTATTTTTCCATTTAAACACCATTACCACCTATTATTTTTTATCCATCCCCTATATCCTATCACTCGTAGACCTGTTGACTTTTCTCAAATCGGTGTAAATCGGGTTTTAATGGATTCAATAGGTGTAAGATTTCCCATCAACTGCCGAAGATGTGCGATTTTTGTTATGAAGTGGAATATCTGAGGAAAAGTTGGGCTTAATTTAGAAAAAAGATGTAATTTTGTAATAAATTATGAATATTATGCGGAAAAAGATATTAGTGGCCATCGCCACACTTATTAGCCTTACATCGTGGGCTGTAACTACGGTTGAATCACAGCCCGGCAAACTGGAATCACTGCTTACCGACCACTCTATCACCTCCCTGAAAGTGACTGGCACTATCGACGCACGCGATTTCAAATTCATAGCCGACAATTTACTCGCGCTTTCAGAAATCGACTTGTCGGAAGCCACCATTGCTGCTTATTGCGATGAGGAGACAGCCACCTTCGGCGCTGACAACAATTTCGCAGCCGCGTCAATCCCTTGCACCAGTTTCTTTGGCAAGCCCATCACCAGCGTGATGCTTCCTGCGTCGGTAAAATCTATCGGTTTTGCGGCATTCGCTGGTTGCGACCAACTCACCACTATCGCTTTCCCTGCTTCGCTCGACAGCATCAGCGGCTACGCATTCAGCGGCAGCGGCCTCACATCCGTAGAGTTGCCTGCGTCGGTGAAAACAGTGGGCGAAGGCGCATTCGCTCGTTGCGAAAATCTGGAATCGGCTACCGTTGGGAGTGAAAATATTGGTAAAGACGCATTCTATGCCGACGCCGCCCTCGCTGCCCTCACCCTCAACAAAGAGGTGAAAACCATTGGCGACGGTGCATTCAAATCGTGCTCGGCTTTGACTGGCATCAACATCGAAGGCTCCGCACTCGAAAGCATCGGCAACGAGGCATTTGCCTACACCAGCATTTCCGCTCTCGACCTTTCCGCACAAAAATCTCTCAAAACCGTTGGCGGCTGGGCATTGGCTAAAACGCCAATCAGCACAGCAACCCTGCCCAACAGCGTCAGCTCCGTGGGTGAAGGCACTTTCTTCTACGCCGCACAACTCGAAACCACCAACCTGCCCGACAACCTCACCACAGTTCCAGCCTTCACATTCGCTGGTGCAGAGACACTTGTGTCAGAAAACATCGTGCCAGCAACGGCTACTGAAATGGGCGATTTCTCATTCTACAACGCTTGCGCCATGCCGAATTTCACCATTCCAAAGAGCATCAACCGCATCGGCACAAAAGCGATGGCTGGCATGACAGGTCTTGATACCATCAAGGCGCACTCCGACGCAGTGCCAGCATTGGGCGACAGTGTTTGGGCTGGCATCGACCAACCAAGCGTGAAACTCGGCCTCTCCAACATGGCATTGGCTGAAGATTTCGCACACGCTGCGCAATGGGAACACTTCCACATTCTCAAAAACTATCTGCTGGGCGATGTGAATGGCGATGGCAACCTTGATGTGGCAGACGCGACATTGCTCATCAGTTACATCTTAGGCGAAAATCCGAATCCATTCCACTTGGAATTGGCAAATATCATCGACGACGGCGTGATCGACGTAACCGACGTTTCGGCACTCATCAACATGATTCTCAGTGGCGACCAAATAATCATCCGCCGCACCCCCGTCACCCCACACACCACCCTCCGCTAACCCTCCCACCCCGAAACACTTCTTTCAAGAATCAACTACAAAAAGCGAAAACGCCATAACGTAGGGACATGCCTTTGGCATGTTTCATTAGCAAACCGCCAATGTGCCACACACATTCGAACACATGGATGTTGGCATCGAAACATGCCGAAGGCATGTCCCTACGCTGAACGTGTAATTTGATTCGGATTAACAATTTCACCCACTCTAATACATGATTTCTTGCAAAACGGTTTTGCGCCGTTATGACAATAGTTTTTGCATTTGATGTTCAGGGGCATAAGTAAAACCCAAAATCTTTGTAAGTCCGATATGACAGAATCGTTTATATCAGCAAATAGGAGCAGACATATGCAACATCTTGGTTGGTTTTTCGCCGAAGGCGAGTGGTTAATTGTCCTTTTGGCGATGCCACCGACCTCGTAAGAGGGCGGCGTTCGGGATGCGGCGTGGCTGATTCAAACCACCGCTTGAAGTCAGACATGCCACAGCACTAACGACAGGTGCGAAGCACTGGCATCGGCAAAAGGATTTTTTTATGTTTTTGTTTCAGTGCCAGACCATAGCCATTTCACTCTGAGCATTTGATGTTCAGGGGCATAACGGCAAAAAAGTGAGGGGATTCGTAAAAAAATCGGGCGGATTTTTCGGAGAAAAGGAATAAAATCTGTAAATTTGTATTTATATCGTTAAACCAATCGAATATGCGAAATTTCACATTCCTTTTTGCAGCAATCGCTTGCGTGGCATTACAGATGCAAGCTGTGGTGGTGGAGAATGTGGCTGGCGAACTCTCTTCCCGCCTTACCGACACCAAAGTGACCGAACTCACCATCACGGGCTCGCTCGATGCGCGCGATTTCAAATACATGGCAGACAAATGCAACGACCTCACAGGCGTTGACCTCAGCGGCGCGAAAATCCTTGCCTACGAGGGTGCAGAGCCCGTATTTGGACAGCAAATCACATATCAAGCCAACGAAATTCCGCAAACCTCATTCTTCGGTAAACCGCTCACCAGCGTGGTGCTCCCCTCTGATGTGCGAATCGTCGGCTATGCGGCATTCGCTGGGTGTGAGGGCATCACACAGATTGAGTTTCCTACCTCGCTCGACAGCATCAGCGGCTATGCGTTCAGCGCCACAGGTTTCAGCACGTTGGCGTTGCCTGCCACCGTCACCAAAATCGGCGAAGGAGCGTTTTCGCGTTGCGAGAAGTTGACCAGTGCCACCATTGAGGCTGGGCACATAGGCGCAAAGGCGTTTTTTGCCGACGCAGCGCTCACCGACGTGAAATTCGGCAGCGGCGTTACGGCTATCGGCAATGGAGCGTTCGCTGGTTGCAAGAGTCTCGCCACACTCCGCTGGAGCGATGCCACACAGTTGGCGCTCATCGGCAGCGAGGCTTTTATCGCCACACAGATGAGCGACGCTGCACTTGCCAAATTCCAGAAATTGAGCACCCTCGGCGCATGGGCTTACGCCGGCACCCCTGTGGCAGAAGTCACTCTCCCTGAATCGGTGAAAGAGGTGGGCGACGGCGCATTCTTCTATGCCACCCATGTGACCAACCTTGTGCTGCCATCAAAGGTGACCAAAGTGGCTCCATACCTCACGGCTGGCACAAACGTGGCTAACACCAACATTTGGGGCAACGATATTACCCGAATTGGCGATTTCGCTCTCTACAACCTTTCCGACATCGACAGGCTCACCATTCCTTCACAAGTGACCTACATTGGCACCAAGGCAATGGCTGGTATGACCGGACTCACAAGAATCACCGCCAAACCTACCACCGTGCCGCTGTTGGGCCACGATGTGTGGGCTGGCGTGGAGCAAAAGGAAGTGGAACTCGCTGCCGCCTCGGCAAACTACCTGAGCGCGATGCAATGGAACGAGTTTAAAATCACGAAGCGCTACATCATGGGCGATGCCAATTCCGACGACTTGGTGAACGTGACCGACATCACCACCATCATCAACTACATTCTCGGCAACAACCCTGAGAACTTCAATTTCGACGCAGCCGACTGCACCCCCGACAGCATCATCAACGTGTCGGACATCACCATGGTCATCAACCTCATTCTCAGCGGCAGCACCACAGAGGTGGTGGGCGAATGGGAAGTGAACACCGAAGACAATGTGAACATCGACGACTTCAACCTCGCTCTGGGCGAGACTCGCAGCATCGACGTGAAACTCTGCAACAGCCAAGCCTACACCGCTCTGCAATTCGACCTTCGCTTGCCCGAAGGCCTGGAGATTGTGAGCATCAGCAAGGCCGACCGCATAGCTAACCACAATATCCATAGCGGCACGCTGCCCGATGGCACGGTGCGCTTCATCGCCTACAATATGCAGAATGCCGACATCAAGGGCAACGACGGTGCTATCATCACCCTCGTGGTGAAGGCAAGTCAAGCACTTGCGCCAAACGATGCCATCGAGGTGTCGCACACCGTGTTGGCAACAGCCAGCGACGAATCGTTCTTCGCTCCTGTCACTATCGCTCGTGTGGGCAACACCACAGGTGTGGCTGATGTGAGCCAGAGCGCGGCAAAGGTGTATAGCCAAGCAGGCCGTGTGGTGATTGAGAGCGCCGAAGCCACCACCGCACAACTCATTGCCATCAACGGCATCAGCATCAACCTTGCTGTGGAAGCCGGGCACAATGAATATGAGGCACCTGCACAGGGCGTGTATATCGTGCGCATAGCAGGAAAGAGCCACAAGTTAGTGGTTAGAAACTGATTAATTTTTAATTTTAGTAAATGGGAAAAAACAAACTGAAAAAATTTGCCGACATGGAGGCGTTTTCATGCGTCTTCCAATTTCCGTTCTCTGTGATGAGCGACGAAAGTTGCCCCATGCGCGGCAAATGGAATAGCGACTATTTTCATAACGATGCCCCTATCGTGCTCGAACTCGGGTGCGGCAAGGGCGAATATGCCGTGGGGCTCGGAAAGCGATTCCCCGACAAAAACTATATAGGTGTCGATATCAAGGGCGCACGCATGTGGACGGGCGCAAAAATGGTGGAGCAAGAGGGCATGAAGAATGTGGCGTTTTTGCGCACCAGCATCGAAATGATCGACCGTATGTTTGCACCGGGCGAAATATCTGAAATATGGATCACTTTCCCCGACCCGCAAATGAAGAAGGTGAACAAACGCCTCACCTCCACCCGATTCCTGAACAACTATCGCAAGATTCTGAAGGACGGCGGCTTGGTGCATCTCAAATCCGACAGTCCCTTCCTTTACACCTACACAAGCGAACTGGTGAAACTCAACCAGCTGCCTGTGGAAGTTGACACCGACGACCTTTACCACAGCGGTAAGGCCGACGATATTTTGGAAATCAAAACGCACTACGAGAAGCAATGGCTCGAACGCGGACTCACCATCAAATACCTGAAGTTTCACCTTCCACACGATGGCGAGCTACAAGAGCCCGAAATCGAAATTGAAATGGACACCTACCGCAGCTACAACCGTGGCTACATTCAGATGCCCCAACTCATGAACAAAGACAACGAATAATCACAAACAACAGATATGACACTTTATCCAAATCTTATACTCGAAGCCCTGAGCACTGTGCGCTATCCTGGCACAGGAAAAAACATTGTGGAAATGGGCATGGTTGCCGACGACATTCGCATCGATGGCAACAAAGTAAGTTTTTCACTCATTTTCCAACGCCCTACCGACCCTTTCATCAAGTCGATTGTGCGCGCCGCTGAAGTGGCTATCAACACCCACATCGGCGAGGAGGTGGAAATCAAGGGCAACATCAGCGTTGCCACCCTTCAGCCCGCACCCGAAAAGAAGAAGGAAGATGAGCCGCTGCCAGGCGTGAAAAACATTATCGGCGTGTCGTCGGGCAAAGGCGGCGTGGGCAAATCTACCGTGGCAAGTAACCTTGCCGTGTCGCTCGCACAGCTGGGCTACAAGGTGGGACTGCTCGATGCCGACATCTTCGGTCCATCAGTGCCTAAAATGTTTGGCGTGGAAGATGAGCAACTCTATATGCAGGAAATTGACGGCAAAAACCGCATCATTCCTCTCGAAAAGTATGGCGTGAAACTGCTCTCAATTGGTTTCGTGGTAGATAAGGAGAAGGCTGTGCTGTGGCGTGGCGCTATGGCGAGCAACGCCCTGAAGCAACTCATCACCGATGCCGCTTGGGGCGATCTCGATTATTTCGTCATCGACATGCCACCCGGCACCAGCGACATTCACCTCACTTTGGTTCAAACGCTCGGCATCACCGGCGCTATCGTGGTGACCACTCCACAAGAGGTGGCTCTCGCCGACGCACGCAAGGGCGTGAGTATGTTCTTGGGCGACCAGGTGAATGTGCCAGTGCTCGGCATTGTGGAAAACATGTCGTGGTTTACCCCTGCATCACACCCCGATGAGAAATACTATATTTTCGGCAAAGACGGTGGCAAGAACCTTGCCGAAAAACTCGGCGTGAAACTGCTTGGACAAGTGCCATTGGTGGCAAGCATTTGCCGCAGTGGCGACGATGGTGTGCCTGTCACTCTCCAGAACAGCGTTTCGGGCCGCTCGTTTATCAATCTTGCCGAGGCTGTGGTGAAAGCCGTTGACGAGCGAAATGCCTCACGCCCAGCCACAAAACGCGTAGAAACCCATTAAAACAACAACACAAAAATGAAAAAGTCTGTATTAATTTTAGCGGGAGCGGCTATGCTCCTGAGCAGTTGCGGTTCAGTGCCCATCACAGGTCGCAAGCAACTCAATTTAGTTAGTGATTCCGAAGTGCTTCAATCAAGCCTTTCTCAGTACAAGAACTACATGAGCTCTGCCACCATTTCGGGCGAACAGGCTCAAAGCGAACAAGTGACACGCGTGGGCAAAAAACTCGCCGCTGCCACCGAAGCATATTTGAAGGCTACCGGTCTTGAATCCGAAATCTCGAATTTCCAATGGGAATTCAACCTTGTGAAGAACGACGAAATCAACGCTTTCTGTATGCCTGGCGGTAAAATCGTGGTGTATGAGGGCTTGATGAAACTGGTGTCGAGCGACGACGAACTCGCAGTGGTGCTCGGTCATGAGGTGGCTCACGCCGTGGCAAAGCACAGTAAGGAGCGCATGAGCCAACAGATTCTCGCACAGTATGGCGCACAGGCTGTATCAGCCATCACAAAGGGCAAGAGTTACTCCACACAGCAAATCGCCAGCAAAGTGTATGGTCTCGGTGCCAACTATGGCGTGATGCTCCCCTACTCTCGCAAGCACGAGAGCGAGGCCGACAAGATGGGTTTGGTGTTGATGTCGCTGGCTGGCTACAACCCACGCACAGCACTCACATTCTGGCAAAAGATGTCGTCAGCAAGTAGTGCAAGTGTACCTGAATTTATGAGCGACCACCCAAGCGACGCAAACCGCATCGCCGCCATCGAAAAGGACCTCCCAGCCATCGAATCAGAGTACGCCACCTACATCAACGCCGGCAAACAAGTAGCAAAACCCACCACCACTACAACAACCACTACAACAACAAAAAAGAAAACAACCACCACAAAAAAGAAAGCAACAAAAAAATCCAAAAAAAGAAAATAAATATCAGGAATCAGATATTAGAAATTAGATATTAGAGCTCTCCGAGTGCTCCGAGTACTCCGAGTGCTCCAATAAACAAAAGCACCTATTTAATCCATTAAAAATCCAATTTACACCCTATTTTATAATTAATTATAATCGGTGATAATGGATTTTAAATTGGATTAAATAGGTGTTTTAATTCCAAGAAATTGTCAAAGCCAAAACAGGTATCGTCTTAACTTCTTAACTTCTTCGAAAATAATTTTTTTTGTCGTAGACAATAAACATTATTTGAATGTATTATTAATTGATTATCAGTATTATACGCTCTAAACGGCAAAAGTTTAGATAAAATTTCCGAATTATAAGCCAGTTGGGATAAAAAACAGAAATGAATATCTCCGAGTGCTCGCTGCTTGAGTTAAAATGTCAAGACCGACATATCTAAAATCTTGCATCAACGTGCTCTAAGTCACAAATTATATTTAATTTTGGGAAGAAATCATTAACCCCAAATATGCAAGCCTATGAAATCTGTATGTGGTCTTGATTCCCTCAATCTCATTTCCTTTTGGTGAAGATTAACACAAAATTTGCCTTGTTTTTGCAGAATTTGTTTCGTCGGGGCGTGAAATTACGGGAAATTCAGTAATTTTGCTTTCAAATTTCAAAATCGACAAGATGACACCACAAGAGTTTGAACAATATGTTTCTGAACGCTATCAAGAATTAGGCTACAAAACCATTTTAACACCCTATTCTGGCGATTGGGGGATTGATGTGATTGCGACGAAGGTAAACGAGAAAATCGCTATACAGGCAAAAATGTATGGTGGCTCTTCTCGGAAAGTCAACCGTTAGGTCATGATGCAACTTTACGGAGCAATGGCCTATCGAGATTGCACAAAGGCGGCGCTTGCAACCGACAGGGAGTGCATGGCTGATGCTGTGGAAGTGGCAAACAAATTGGGAATAGAGATTCTTTATCTTAACGGAAACGAAGATGCAAGGCAAATGAATGCCGATAAAGAGCCAGTTTGCGTGGAGAATCTGCAAGTTCGGACAATTCTACCTTCGGTGATATGTGGGAGAAGTTCATTATGCCTTTGGCTGGAAAGGCGCTGAAAGGTGGTAATCGTGAAAATCGGATTGTGTCCGTTGATTGGGGCGGAATCGTGAGAATCACGTCTAATGGGAAAAGGTCGAAAATATCAATCGAAGACGTCAAGATGGCATACGGACTATTGCAGAAACAAGGTTACGCAGAGCGGTCGGCCATCAATCAGTTTGCAAACAGGTGTTCGTCTGGAATCGTCCTATTGCTCTCGCAAGTTCCGTTTATCGGCATAAAGAAGAATCCTACAACACTTTTTATAAAAGAGACAAATGAACTTTAAGGAATTGGATTACCTCAAAAGCGATGGATTTGTGGGATACAAGTCCGTTGGCGAACTCATGACTGACCACAGCAGGATTCCTTCTGTGGGTGGAGTCTATGTTTTTCTGCGCCCAAGTGATGATGCGCCAGAATTTCTCGAAGAAGGAACGGGCGGATTCTTCAAACGTTCGGCTCCCAAAGACCCGAATGTTTCATTGCAGGAATTGTCTGCGAACTGGGTGGACGGGACATCTATTGTGTATATCGGAAAAGCCACAAGCCTAAAAACGCGGTTGAGTGCCTATTTGCGATTTGGCGAAGGAAAGTTTGCCACACATTGGGGTGGACGTTACATCTGGCAATTGAAGGATTCACGCGATTTAATCGTTTGTTGGAAAGTGACTGGCGAAAATCCGCGTGATGTTGAAGAACGAATTATTGCCGACTTCAAAGCTCGGCACAACGGCCAAAGACCATTCGCAAACCTACAAGACTGACCAACGGATGAGGAAGTTCAGCAAGGAATTTTGGCGTGGATTATTAGTGACGGTAATCATCCTTGGCGCCGTCTATAGTTGCACCATTTATCTGGCTCTGAAAGAGCGTAGGCAGAAAGAAGAATGGCGCAAAAGAGACGAAGAACGTCGGGAAAGAATCAGGCTAAGCCAAGACTCTGCCCGTCTGCATGCGGATAGTATCAGACGTTCTGTTCGCGTTAAAAATACTTTGGGGAATCCCGCTACTGCAAAAGGACATGATTACGATGATGATTCCGACCCATACGACGACCCTGATTTTGACGATTTGATACCAGGCGAGGAGTACGACGAGGAGTTTATTGACCGTTCAACTGGCGACCCTGAACTTTATGTGAATCCTTGAGTGTTTCGTAAGTTCTACATTGTTTATATTATAGCCGTCCACTCGTGGGCGGCTTTTCGTGCTCTTTTAGAAACTTGCCTAAATTCTCAACGAAATCAGGCAAGTATCTATGAGATTTCAGGCAGATTCTTATGTCCGCAGGGACATAGCAAGGTGTCTTTTCAGTTAGTCAGAATGTTTCCGGTAACCCATAGAGTGTGCATGGGCAGCCAGCAGGACGAAGGACTGCTTCTTCTGCCGGTTCTCATACCATCAGACGCAAGTGAGAAAAAAGAACAAGATGAAGGTTCTGGTGGCAGTGGCAAGAAAGATGCTCATCGCCGTTTGGCATGTGTTGCATGACAACACAATTTATATTGACTTCACTACTAATCGTAAAACATCCCGAACAAAGGGATGAGCACGATATACCGCCCGTCAGCAGGCTATTATCTTTGTGATGGTGACACCTCGTTCGCAAATTAACCATACTGACGGGCGGCTATGGAAACCAGTTTGAGTACAAACTCGAAGAGGAAAGCTTCAAGTTGCTCCTTGGAGTAATAAGTACGACCATACTCACGTTTGGTCGGTATCTTGTGACGATAGGCGTATGCCCGAAGTGCCGATTTGCTCATGCAGAAAGCATCCTCTACATAATCAGCAGTCACCCATTCCGTGATACTGTTGAGGTCAACGGCAGTTCCGAAGAACTCATCAATATGTCGTTTGCTGTAATAGTTCTTGCCAGCGATACGGCACATCGGTATCTGGTTACGCTTAGCGGAGGTGTAGAGCCAAGACTTCTTGACCTTATAAATGGACATCACTTCCTCGCCCGAATAATAGTCAAGCACCTCATTCTCCTCTTTCCCTTTTGTTGGTTCCTGGTTTTGTGTTGGCTTTTCTGTTTTTGCCTTTTTACAGAGCTTGCTCTTGCTGGCAGGAACCACACGCTTGTAGGGATTACCCTCAAACATCTTCTCTATATCAGCCTTTCTAACGAATGCCATTCTGCTGCTCAATCTTGATGCCTTCAACTTGCCGTTAGCCACAAGTTTGTAGATATACTGTCGGGTGCATCCCATCAGAATGGCAGCTTTGGAGAAGGTAAGATACTCCTGATGTTGCAGATCCATGATAGGCTCAATGCCGTTAATCAAGTCCTGCTGTCTTTTCTTCCTAAGACGTTTTGCCTCTGCCTGACATTCCTCAGAACAGTATTTCTGCATACCGCTTCTTGGCACGAATGTCTTGCCACAAAATTCACATTTTCTTGTCGGTCTCATACTCTTTGATATTGCTTTGTTCAAATTGATTTGAGTATTCTACCAATGGAGTAAACGGAAGTGAACTATTGACAACCTTTGTCAACCCAGTCCACGATATAACGCTTTTTGCCTATCAGCTTCAAATTTGTCCTCCATCGTAACCACTCGTAAACCCTTGTCAACTACGTTCACGATATGACAAAATAAAAGCTCCGCAAATTCTCCACGGTAGAAATACGTTGCAAAAATATGTGGAAAATCGGAAACTGCCAAAAAGCACTCAGAAAGTGTCAAAAATCAAATAGTATTGAAAATCAAGGCTTTATGTTTGATTAGTCATAGTAAGTTGTGGTTAGTTATAAGGGTCTAAATACAAACACAAAAGGCAACATTCGCGATTACGCTTCTATCAACGAACTGATTTGTCTATCCAATATGGAAAGTCTGAATGCCGTATTTATTGACCAAGGACTTCCACAAGGAGAGCGACTTTTAAAGCTCAATCACATAGCCATTCTGCAGATGAAAGTACTTGAAAACGATGGTAATAAACAACTGTCAAAACAGAATAAATGAAAACGATTTCACGCAATAAGTCTCACAAAGGAACGTTTATTTTGTAGGATAGATAAATTTTTTTCATATGAAAAATCTAAAAACATTTGTCGGACTTGTATTAGTTCTATTTACGTTATCGTTATTTACGTCTTGCAACGAGGATGATGTCTTACCCGGTGAACCAATGTTGTGGAGTTATGACATTAAGTCACCAGAAAGTGTAAAGCACATTGCTTCTGCAGGGGGATGGACACCTGCAGAATATTTCAGTGCAAATGGTATGGAGGGCACGGCTCTTTCATTTAACTTTGGTGTTGTTTAGCAACTGCTTGAATAAGTAGCATTTACCCAAGTCTAATCTGTGGAATATATAGAAACAGTTTTGTTGGGTGTTATTGAGAGTTGCTTCTAACCGACTAATACTCATGGATATTGAAAATTCAAAGCATTTTTAAATGAAAGAGCCGTGTATGGAGGGTGATATTGTGATGACTTGCGAAAATTACGATGTACTCAATCCTATTTCGGGAGATTCTTACACATGCGATTATGGATGGGCAACACTTAGGATAGAAGCCAATCAAGTCAAAATTCATTTTCCTCCATCTACTTCAGAAGCCCCAGATGCCCACAAAGAGATTCAGATTTCTGCAAAAGATGGAAAGAGAACTTCAAGAACAATTATCAGTTTGTCTAGAACTTTTAGAGAAGAATTATCAAAATAGAATGGGATTTCATAAGGATAAAACACGAGAAGTTAGACACAACCATATTCTCTCGTGTTTGAACGATTCCTATGCTTTACACAAGTCATATAGAAAACCTATAAATATATACTAACATTGCAATAGTTAGCACCTTAGCCCAGAAGTTTGACACCCAGAAACCCTCATTTTGGCTGAGAATCTTCTCCTTTCGTTCCTCATGCTCACGGAGTATCTTATCTTGTTTGGCTCGATGGTCTGCCAATTGTTGTCCCGTTTTAATTCCAAGTATATTGCCAAAGCCAAAACAGGTATCGTCTTAACTCCTTTAACTTCTTAACTTCTTAACTTCTTATTTGATATATTTTGCGGTGAATTGGCGCACTTTGGCGGTGTATTCTTGGCGGTGGTCACTGAGGGAGCGGGCGTGCGCACTGCCTTGTGCCATATAGAGCGCTTTGGGCTGCGGTTTGGCGTCGTAGATGGGCTGCGCCATGGCTGTGGGCACGAAATCGTCGTTGGTGCCATGAATCACAAGCATGGGCAAACGGCATTTCTTCACTTGGTTGAGGGGCGATGCCTCCTCGAAATCCCAACCATATTTCCATTTACACAGCGTGCTTGCCACATTCAACAAAGGGAACGACGGCAAACCAAACATATCCTTCAATTCGTGGGCAAATTCGTCGTGCACGCTGGTGTAGCCGCAATCCTCCACAAAGCATTTCACATACGCTGGAAGCGTCTCGCCCGAAACGCACATCGTGGTAGCCGCGCCCATCGATATGCCGTGCACCACCATTTGCGTGGCAGCGGAATCGCCACGGAATTTCTCGTTGGCAATCTCCATCCACTTCATCACATCGAGGCGGTCGAGCCAACCCATTCTGATGTGGTCGCCCTCGCTCTTGCCGTGAGCATAGAGGTCGGGCAAAAGCAGGTTGTAGCCCATGTGATAGTAGATGTCGCCCACTTGCAGCATCATGGCATTGCAATCCTTGTAGCCGTGAATCAGCACAGCCACACGATTGGAAGGAGTGGGCGCATTGATATACATGGCGTTCAGCCTATTGCCATTGATTTCCACCACGGTATCGTGCATCGCACCAGCGGCGTTCAGACTATCCACCCACACTCGCAGATGTGGGCTATGCTCGTAAATTCGGTCGAGGGCTTCAGCCTCGCTTCTATGATATGGCGTGAGGGCGAAGTTGAGCAAATAGAGGCTACCGCCCACCACAGCCGCTGCCAACACCAGCACCACCACACCTGTGGTGATGAGAATTTTCTTTTTTAACGTTGATCTCATTTCTTATTCAATAGTTTTATTCAATATGCACCTTATACACGCTTTGCCCACGCGAGCCCACCACTAAGGTGTTGCCCACCACCACTGGCGACGACTCAAAATTAGTGCCAAACCTCTCATCATAGATGATTCGGCCCGACTTTCCCTCTATCAGGTAGAGGTAGCCGTAAGTGTCGCCCACCACGATGAACAGTTCGTTTTTCTCGTTATAGAAGCCCACTGGCGACGACCATGCGTAGTGCTTCAACTTGGTTTTATACACCACCTTGCCGGTGCGCTTCTCGAAGGCATAGAAATGCCCATCGCCGTTCACGCCATCGTTAGCAAGGGTGGAGAAAATCAAGTCGGAGCAGTTGCCGCCACCTAATAGCGGTGTGCTATACATGCCACCGTCGAAGTGCTTGTTGTTGATGTTGTGTCGGGTGCAAGGCACCTGCACAGCCCACGCCACCTCGCCGTTCAAGCCGTTGAGTTTGGCAATGTGGCACATACCCGTATCGCCTTGGCGGTCAACCTCGCAAGCCGTATATACGAAAGGCACCCCATTTTCCACCTCGCACACGATGGTGGCATCAATATCGTCGTGATTGTCGTAATACCACACCGGCTTCATATTGTTGAGGTTGATGCAGAGGATATTGCCGTGGTTATCGCCGAAATAACCATAGTTTTTATACACGCACATACTCGATTCCACGCCTGCGGCATGAACGCCAGGACGATTGTAACTCAAAAAACTGTGCTTTTTCACCTTACCGTTTTTCACATCGTATTTGTAAATCAAGCCGTTTTCGCAGGGCCAAAACACAAATCCATCGGCATAGATGGGCGAAGAGTCGCTGGCTGGCCAAAAACGAGATGCCTTGGGGTCGAGACCGGGATTTTGGTACACGATGGAGTGGCTGAACAAGTCCACCACATTCTGGCACACCGTTCCGTGGGCTTGCACGCCATGTCCGGCATACACCAATCCGTTGAATCGTGGGTCAACCATGGGCGTGCCTTTCACCGGATTGCCCATATCTATCGGCTCGCGCGATGCCTTTCCCAACTCGAAGTTGATGAAATGCAATTTTCCGCAAAGCGATGCCACCACAATCTCCTTTTGCGAGAAATCGGGTGTGAGTTTTGCCGCAGGGGTGTTTCTGAACTTCTTCGCCACCTCGTCGGGCCATTCCACATACAGGGGCTGGCTGGTCCAACCAGTGCCACCGCCCCACACACCCAATTTTGTGGGCGTGTAGTCAACATCGGTGTCAAACACCCAGTCCTTCACTATTCGGGTAGGCACACCTTTCACCTTTCCGCCAAAGTCGGCGTTGCGAAGATGGTTGGCTCGGAAAGCGAGTTTTGAATTTGATTCCAAATATGGGTCGTCAAGCACGTGCAAAGTGCCGTCAACGGTGCTGTCGAGCACTTCCACACGCCATTGCAGTTTTTCCACAGAGGCATACATGGTGTCGGGCAGCAGCGTGGTGTCTTTCTCCACCAGCGTATCGGCATCAGCCACAGCGGCAGATTTCGCACCTCCGCCACAAGCGCCGAGGCAAAGCATTGGGAGCAAAGCACCGAAAAAAAGCAGTTTTTTCATTCGTGAATGTTCATTTTTACTGACAAATATAGTGTTTTTTTAGTAATAAATTGTTAATTTTGATTTTCTAATTAAACTCAAACTTATTAACCTATTACTCAAATGCGTAAATTATTACTCGTTATGACTTTGGCTGCCATTTGTGCCACAACATCAATGGCAGCAGTAACAATCGGCACTAAACAATACACAACCGACACGCTTTTCCGCCGCCAGATTGGTCCTGGCATCGTCAACACCATTCTCCGCATTCCTGAATATCCTCTGAATGTATATTTGCTGGAAGCAGATATGAACAATCCCTACAACCGTGTGGAAACTGGTCAAGGACAAAACACTTTGGGCAAGACCGAAGCACTGGTGAGCATGGCAAAGCGCTACAGCACTTCATCGAAGCGTGTGTTGGCTGGCTGCAACGCCAACTTCTGGTGTGTGCCCACACAAGGCGCGCCAAGCGTGTATATGCTCGGTTCTCCTTTCGGTGGCGTGGTGCGCAACGATACCGTGATTGTGAACACCAACACAGTGAACGACACTTGGAACGGTGGCCCATCACGCACTGGCATTTCGGCTATCGACCACGATAAGAACCTGATTTTCGGTGGTTGCAGTTGGGTGGCTACCATCAACAGCAGCCACCTCGGCAACGAAGTGCTCCCCATCTACAAGGTGAACAAGCGCAACCTGCCTGGCGAACTCTGCTTGTGGAATGAATATTTCGGACGCGACCGCGAATTTGAAAGCAACTGGATTGACTACGACAACAAGGGCACCAACAATGCCGACAACTATTACCTGAAGTTCACCGAAGGTAGCGGTTGGGGAGTGAACAAGCCTATGAGTTTCGTTATCAAGAAGATTGTGAAAGATGCCGACCGTCAAACCCTCGGCGAATATGATGCTTGTATCACCGCCACTGGCAAGATGAAGGCTGATATGGCTGTGCACCAAGAGGGCGATGTGATTGGCATTTACCAAGGCTGGAAAGCCAGCGGCAAAAATACTGAGCCATGGATTGAAAACTTGGTGGAAGGCAACGCTACTGTGATGCGCAATGGCGAACTCACCGGACGCAACTACGACGAGGGCTACAACACGCAAGTATATTCCCGCACCGCCTACGGTTGCAGTTTCGACCACAAAAAACTCTATATGATTGTTATCGATCGCTCACAGCACCCTAAATACGGTCTTTCTTCAGGTTGCACCACCGAGGTGATGTGCCAAATTTTAAAGAGTCTCTACCCCGACATTTCTGATGTGGTGAACTACGACGCTGGTGGCTCGGCTGAAATGCTCGTGAACGGTGCCATCATCAACAAGACCACCGAGGGCACTCCACGCGCCGTGGCATGTGGCTGGTTGCTCGAATCTATCGCCCCTGCCGACAATGAGGTGGCTTCTATCCAATTTGCCGATGCCGCGCTCAAACTCCCTATCTATTCTTCCTATAAGCCACAAATCATTGCCTACAACAAGTATGGCGACGTGGTGAACGAGAATTTGGAAGGTTTCACGCTCTCTTGCGATGCCTCGCTGGGTACTGCCAACGGCGAAAACCTCACCGTGAGCGGCAACATTCTCAATGGCACGCTCACCGCCAACTACAACGGCAAGACTGCATCTATCAATATCACCACCTTGTATGCCCAGCCAGCCATTTCGCTCAAGCCTGTCATCACTGTCGACGACCAGGCATGGCCTATAGAGGTGACTGCTACCGTCAACGCCCAAACCTACTACTACAATCCCGAAAACTTGGAGTGGACAGTGGACGACCCCACTATCGCTGTGGTGGAAAACGGAAAAATCCGTGGCTTGAAGAATGGGAAAACGCTGATTAGTTGCAAAATCGGTGAGTTTACCGACTCCGATTCAGTGTCGGTGGAAATCTCTCCCGAAGCATATCTCTATCAGGATTGGAACGGCTGGACACTCAAGGGTTCTGGCGCAAGCAAACTCGCAATCAGCGAAAACGGTTTATTGACCTACAAATACAGTTCTACTCGCGCGCCTTACGTTAAAATGCTCAAAAATGTGCAGTTCTACAGTCTGCCCGACGAAATCGGCATGACTTTCGTCAGTTCTCTGCCTCTCGACTATATCCAAATTGATGTGCGCAATCTGATGAACACCTCTGTCAACTATCAGAAGATTGATGCCGACGGCAAGGGCTTCGAGGCTGGCAAGGAATACACCGTGAAGTTGGATTTGGAACAGATGGGCGGCACCAAGAGCCTGAACACCTACCCTATCAACGTGCAGGAAATCCGCTTTGTGCCAAACAAGGCTAAATCCACCGCAGGCGAACAGACCATCGACATCAAGTCGCTCTACGCACACTATCCTAAGAAATCAGTGACTGGCGACATCAATGGCGACGGAGAAGTGAACGCTTCCGACGTTACTGCCCTCATCAACAAGGTGCTCAACATCTCATCATACCCCGACACCATCTGCGACATCAACGCCGACGGCACCGTCAACGTATCCGATGTCACCGCCCTCATCAATCTCATTATCAAATAAGAAGTTAGAAATTAGATATTAGATATTAGACGTTAGATATTAGAGAAAGCCAAGCAAGGCTCAAATAATAAACCATTTATCTCACATAGATTCAATCGGATGAAAATCCCAAAGAATCTATGTGAGTTTTTTCTTTTCCCCTCAGCACCCCCATACAAAGGTTCAGTGGAAAAATCATAGGGGCACAGAAACAAAAAAAACAACCCGGTAGGGACGTGATACTTCACGTCCGCCCATAATTGTGATATCATATTGAATATCAGTTATTTGACGCGGACGCGAAGTATCGCGTCCCTACCATGCAAAATCGTTCGGGAGATTGATACAACTCTTTCCAAGAAATCATTTTATCATTAGGAGTTTTTCGCCGTGAAGCGGCGAGCGGTTTTTATCCTTGGGGCAACGTGGAAGGCCCTCGTAAGAGGGTGGCGGAGGGATTGTGCGGTTGGCGGCATGGAAACTCGTTTCCAATGACGCAAAGAGCACAGTCGCACCGCCAAATGCGAAGCATTCCACGTTGCTCCAAGGCTGTTTTTTATGTTTTTTGTTTTTGATTCCATTCACGATTCGGCAACAATGCATAATCATTGCCCCCAGTAATTTTCCACTGACCCCATACAAAGCCACACCATAACGTAGGGACATGCCTTCGGCATGTTTCCAATGCACTGATACATTGGTAATTATTATTCAGACACACCAAAAACAGGATCCATCGTTTTGCCGAAATCACATTTTTAGTGCCACAATGTGTTGGTATCTGCATATAAATTTCTGTAAATCAGAAAAAAGTAGTAACTTTGCACGCTCAAACGATAATTTATGACAACATTCCAAGATTTAGGGGTCCGCGAGGATCTTTTGCGAGCAATCGCCGAACTGGGCTACGAATCTCCAATGCCCATTCAAGAAAAAGTAATTCCACATTTGCTTAATGAAGATTCCGACGTAGTGGGTCTGGCACAGACAGGTACGGGCAAGACTGCCGCATTCGGCTTGCCTACGCTTCAGCGTGTAGATACCACCACTAAGGTGACTCAGGCTATTATTCTCGACCCCACTCGCGAGTTGTGTATGCAAACTTGCAACGACCTCAACGACTACGCAAAATATATCGATGACTTGCGCATTTTGCCAGTGTATGGCGGCAGCAGCATCGAAGTGCAAATCCGTGCCTTGCGTAAAGGCGTGCAAATCATTGTGGCTACACCAGGCCGTCTGCTCGACCTTATCAAGCGAGGCGAGGTGAACCTGAAGAATGTGAACACGGTGATTCTTGACGAAGCCGATGAAATGCTGAACATGGGTTTTGTGGACGACATCAACAATATTCTTGAACATGTGCCCGACACACGCAAGATGCTGATGTTCTCTGCCACCATGCCACCCGAAATCGCGTCTATCGCCAAAAACTATATGCACAATCCACAAGAGTATATCATCGGCACACGAAACGAGGGCTCTGCCAACGTGCGCCACATCTACTACATGGTGCGTGCCAACGATAAATACTTGGCATTGAAGCGCATTTGCGACTATCTGCCTCGTGTGTATGGCATTATCTTCTGCCGCACACGCGCCACCACTCAGGAAATCGCCACCAAACTGATTGAGGACGGTTACGATGCCGATGCTCTGCACGGCGACCTCTCGCAAGCGCAACGCGATGCCGTGATGAAGAAGTTCCGTGAGCGCAATCTGCAACTGCTCGTGGCTACCGATGTGGCTGCGCGTGGTCTTGACGTAGACAACCTTACGCACATCATCAGTTACAGTCTGCCCGACGACAACGCCGTGTATAACCACCGAAGCGGTCGTACCGGCCGTGCTGGCAAAACGGGCGTGAGCATCGCGCTTATCCATAGCCGTGAGCGCAACAAACTCCGCGACATTGAAAAGCATATCGGTAAAACGTTCGAGCGTTGCGAGGTGCCTAAGCCAAACGCTATCATCGAAAAGCAACTTTTCAACCTTGCCGACCGTCTGGAAAAGGTGGAGGTAAAGGAGGACGAAATCGCAGAATTTATGCCTTCGGTGCTGAAAAAACTTTCGTGGCTCGACTGCGAAGACCTCCTCAAACGTATGCTTTCGCTGGAGTTCAACCGCTTGATTGAATACTACAAAGATGCTCCCGAACTCGACTATGTGCCTGAAAAGGAGAAGTCGAAACGCGAGAAGCGTGCGAAGGTGAAGTACGACAACACCCGCGACAAGGACTGCCGCACCGCCGAAGAGGGCTACGAGCGTGTGTTTGTCAACGCTGGTAAGGCCGACGGTTTCTTCGCCCCAAGTCTGATTGAGTTGCTTAACCGCAACACGCACGGCGAGCGTGTGGACCTCGGTCGCATCGACTTGCTCAGCAACTACTCGCTGTTCGATGTGAAGGCTGGCGATGCCAAGCGTGTGGTGAAGGCACTGAAAAATGCCGATTTCTTCGGTAAGCGCATCTACGCCGAAGTGGCTTCGCTCGACAAGAACTACGCAAGCGAGACCGAGGGCACAGAAGTGAAACTCAACCGCAAGGAGCGTCGTCGCCAGCAATTCAGTTCGAAAGAGCGTTTTGGCGAACGCCGTGGCGGTGGCAAAAAGAGTTTCCGTGACGAGCGTGACGAACGCCGCACTCGCCGCGACAACGAACGTGGCTTCAAAAAGGGCGACAAAGGCTCCGCAAAGGGCGCAAAAAAAGTGACCCACGGCAATTTCGACAAATTCAAAAAGAAAAAAGGAGAAAGAAGTTAAGGGAGAAGTTAAGAAGTTGAAGAAGTTAAGGAGTTAAGACAATAGTCGGAGTTGCTCCGAGTGCTCCGAGTTGCTCCGAGTGCTCCCCTAAATACCCACCATAAAAAAATCAGAGTTGCTCCGAGTTGCTCCGAGTGCTCCCCCACTTCATCTCTCCAATAAAAAAATAGGTGCACCACACGATATGTGTTGGTGCATCTGTGTTTTTATTGTAACTTTGCTTATTGTATTTTAATAGCAACACGAAAATGAAACGCCCTCTCTCTATCATTCTTTGCCTGATGGCGATGCTGGTAAGTTGCACCAAAAGCAGCAACGCCATCGCCAGTTCAGCACTCCATATCACCGACGACGGCGCTATCACCATCAAACAACAATAAGACAATGAACATCAAGCATATCATTCTCTCGCTATTCCTTCTGCTTGCCACAGGCTCGGCACAAGCCGAAACGGTGCGCGATTTCTTTATCTCCGAGCCAGGCAATGTGTTCGAACTGCTCACACAAGGCGTGAGGGCGGCAATGATTACCATGGCTGAGCAAGGTCAGAAAATCAATAGCGACAATGTGCATGGCGGCACGGCGAAAATCGACTCTTTGAGTGCCTCCTACATTTCGGTGCGCTGCTCCGATGTGAAGCAAGTGGAACTGAAAATGCTAACCAAAGGCACTTCCGACACGGTGATTGCCGTGGTCGAAACCGTGCAACTTCCTGCGCTCGACAGCCGCATCTCGTTCTACACCACCGACTGGAAGCCACTCCCCCTCGGCAAGCACATGAAGGGCGGCATGGTGAAAATGACCGATTTCATCAGAAAAGGCACACCTAAGGCTATTGCCGACGATGTGATGCGCCGTGTGCGCTTTCCGCTCTTTCTGATGACTTTCGGTAAAAACGATGGGCAACTGGTGGTGTCGCAACAGCAAAAGTCGTTCCTCAGCCGTGAGGACTACAACAAAATCCATCCCTATCTTATCGACACCATCACATACGACATCGACAAGACCAAACTGAAACGCTCTAAATAATCGCTCACACATGGCAGAAATTACCGACACAGCCCTTCAAGGCACGAGTAAATCGCCCAACACTATCACTCTGCAGGAGTTCAACAACCGCATCAAGCGACTGCTGGCCGACCCAAGTGTGATGAACTGCTGGGTGGTGGCTGAAACCACCGATGTGCGCATCAACCAACACTGCTACCTCCAACTGCTTGAAAAGAACCCAAAAACAGGTGCGACGGTGGCTAAAATCAAAGCCATAATTTGGGGCAGCCAATTCAGGTTCCTCAATGCGCGATTCAAGCAGGTGACGGGCCGCGACATTGGCAACGATATGAAGATTATGGTGTGCCTGAGCGTGAACTATAGCCCTCAATACGGCTTGACGGTGGTGATCAACGACATCAATCCCGAATTTACCCTCGGCGATATGGAGCGTCAACGCCAGGAAATCCTCAACCGCCTCACCCAAGAGGGCATCATCGGGCAAAACAAGACGGTGCCTGTGCCGCCTGTGCTGCAGCGCATCGCTATCGTGTCGGCTGCCGGTGCCGCTGGATATGGCGACTTCATGAAGCAACTCACCGACAATAAATATGGCGTGTGTTTCTATCCATGCCTGTTTCAAGCCACGATGCAAGGCGTAAAGACGGTGCCAACGGTGCTTGCGGCGCTCGACAAAGTGGAGCAAAACCAGCACCTGTTCGACTGCGTGGTGATTATCCGTGGCGGTGGCGGTACGGAAGAACTCAACTCGTTTGACAATTACGATTTGGCGCGCCGTGTTGCCACATTCCCCCTGCCTGTGATTGTGGGCATCGGTCACGAAAGAGACATCACGGTGCTCGACTATGTGGCTGGCATTCGTGTCAAGACCCCTACTGCGGCGGCTGAGCACATCATTCTGCAAGCAGCCAACGCACTGGCACACATCGGCGACTTGAGCAATCAGGTGGTGAGCATCGCGCGCGACTACATCGCCAGAGCGAAGGAACAACTGTCGTACTACGCTGGCAATTTGCCGATTATGGCGCAACGCATCATCGACACCAACACGCTACGCCTGCAAAACTTCATACAAAACATACCCCTGCATGTGCAACGCCGCATTGAGGGCGAGAACGCACAACTTGCACGCCAAAAAGACGCTATCAAGAATGCGGTGGCGCAAGTGAAGATGAAGGAAACGATGCGATTGGAGGCGTTGGGCGACAAAATAGAACTGCTATCGCCCCGAAAGGTGATGGCACGCGGCTACACACTCACCACATGCGAAGGCAAAATCATGACCGACGCTGCCCAACTCGAAGCCGGCAAACTGGTGACCATTCACTTCCGTGATGGCAAGGTGGTGGCTGGCACACAATCAGTTATCAAGGACAAATAAAATTACAAAAATATGGAAAATCAAAACGAACTCACCTACTCTGCTGCGGTGAAAGAACTGGAAGAAATCGTACAACTGATGCAAAGCCCCGACTGCTCTGTTGACAACCTCGGCAAATACACCAAACGCTCTGCCGAACTCCTAAAAATCTGCAAAGCAAAACTCACGTCCACCAACGAAGAAGTCCAAAAAATCATCCAACAACTCGACGAATCCACAAAATAGCCCCCATTATTTTTGTGCATCAAGCATAAAAATAGGCTTTCATGGGTTAAACGAAGTTGAAAACAAAGCACTAATTTTTCTTAACCAAAAGGGCCTATGAATTATCCTATCATACAAACAGCAACAGGCACTGCTGACAGAAGCAGGTTTTTTATCACTCTTGGTGCCAAGAACAAGAAGACTGGCGCTTCAGAGTTGGCGGTCTTCTCCCATGTGTTTGGCCTTGATTTGGAAAAGATCAGGGAGGATGTGAGCGTGACGATAGGTGGGCATCGTTACGAACCCGACCTGGCATACATCGATAAAGAAAATGGTGTCTATGTCGATATAGAGATTGATGAACCTTATTCAAGTTTTCATCGTCCCACTCATTTCATCACCGAAGATGGAGCGCATAAGGATCAACGCCGAAATAAACTTTTCCTGTCCGCTGGCTGGCATGTATGCCGTTTCACGGAGCAGCAGATGTTTTGCCAAACAAAGTCGTGCATGAAAGCAGTGTACGAACAACTGCTGCAAGTAGGGGCTATTGAGGCGATTCCCGCGAAGTTAGCCAATGCACCGGTCCTGAAGTTCGAACCCTGCTGGACGGCAGAGAAATCGAAGAAGCGCTCCTATGCCCACTACCGCAAGTCGTACCTTGGTTACGACCCAATGACGATGGATTTCAGCAGTTGTGTGCGATGCTCTCTGCTGCTCATTCCCATCATGTTTCAAGCAACTTACAGCAAACGGATGCGCCGAATGCTGTTTAGACAACTGCGCAACACCTTCAAATCATATCATTAACTAAATACAAATAAAAAATGAATCTGAGCAAAATCATCTACAACTGGTGCTTTTGCGTGCAAAAAATAAGAAATGATATACATGTTGTCCCGAAAAAGATGCGATGAAATTCCGTTAGGAATTTGA
>OGPL01001262.1_pt1 | contig 23881 bp, 26 predicted proteins | sample 1552901 | NCBI WGS metagenome assembly OGPL01 (sample SAMEA2580244, study PRJEB22360) | human gut metagenome | biome: human gut; feature: human-associated habitat; material: faeces | place: Denmark | collected 2008/2010 | reverse complement strand
ACACACATCAAATTCCTAACGGAATTTCATCGCATCTTCTTCGGGACAACTTGTAAAAACTCAACCTAATGGTTGGGTTAGAGGATGCTTGAAAGTAGGGTTTGCTTTTCTGCTTCTGATTTGAAGCAGGATTCTGGGATGACGAGAAAGCGGTATTTACTCGATTCTATTTGCAAGAGTATTTTGCGCTTGTGGGTATGGATTTTTTTTACATCACCCTTATTCACCGTTACGGTGCGAAGTTTTGGATTTTCAAATTCCAGCACGAGAGTCCCATCGGTGGTCAACGAAATCGTTTTCTCTGAAATCGACCACACCATTGAATTGGTGAGCATATAATTAAAATACAGCAGAATCATGATAAAGGGCACAACCACAAACAGCACCATCAGTGATACTATCAAAATGCGAATGTCGTGAACAGACAGACACCCACACACCAATAACGGAAACAAGAAGAAAATCCAATTATCGGAAAAGAAGTGAGAAAACACAGCTTTTGCATATTCCCCACTTGTGATTTTGCAAGAAATTGACAATTTCAAATTATTCAGAGTGATTTTTCTGCGTTGTGATTATTTCTTTTTTGCGGCAAACTTGGCTCTGCGTTTAGCCAGTTCCTCGTAGCCTTTGCGATAAGTGTCCATGTTTTGAGGAATCAGGATTTGGCAATAGCCTGTGCCTTGCTTGTTGTAAAGCTTCTGTAAATTCACATAATGCTTTCCATTGCCACGCTTAATTGGGAACACCTCATTTTCACGCTGTTTCACTATATCGCATTGTGGAGAATGATTGTCCTTGCCTTTGCCCACCAAACATTCAGGCACGCCATTTTCACAAAGCCACACCGGGAAGATATCTGCACATGGTGGATAACCCAAACCCATCCACATGGTGGTGAGCAGCGGATTTTCACCGGGCAGCACGCCCTCAATCACTGTGGTGGCAGTGGAAATGCGTCGTGGAATGAAATCCTGGTCCACCACCCATTCTGTGTCAGAATTTGTGAAGTCCTTATCAAGCACGCTGTGATAAAAAGTGCGCGACACTTCTTCCGTAAACACGGCAGGAGTGAAGTCGTGGCGCATAATGTGTGGTGCGAGCAGTTTTTTCTCATTGGCTTCACGCACATATCCAGCGCCATTGTCAACACGGCCACTATATGAATAGTTGGTGCGCATCAAAATGCCATCAGGAGCATCTTTCAGGTCGTATTTCACCAAAGTGTAGTTTCCTGTCTCGAAATATGCTCCATTGCCATCGGCATCAATCACGCCAAAGTTGGCCTCCACGCCTCTTGGCTGCGGAATCGACTTCAAGAGTTGCTCAAACTCATCAACGGTGGCGCATCGCTCAAGTGCCATACGCATCACCACTCCTTCCTTGTCCATCTCCTTCACTTTGTCGTTGTTGAGATTGTAGGAAGCCGTGTTCATGATGGCGAATCCCTTTTCGTTATAGCCAATCCAAGCGGCGGTGTCACGCTTGTCGCGAGCATCAAACAGCGCCACAAATTCGTAACAGCCCTTATGGGCGGCAAAACGCTTCACCCTGTTGTTCTGGTCGTTGGTGTCGCGATTTTTCCACAAAAGAGGGCGACCATTGGCGGTGAGTTTTCCCGACACAATAGCCGAAGTGCAAGCAAATGCCTCTACAGCAAATGCTGCTAAAGCCATGAGAAGTATCTTTTTTACATTCATATAGCATTGGTTTTGACCTCAAAATTAGTAAAGGGAATGGGAATAAGCAAAAAAATGTGTAACTTTGAACTTTATAACGCAAAATAATGGAAAAATACGTTTATTCAATAGATATAAAAGTTCGCGACTACGAGCTCGACGCAGAAGGCATCGTCAACAATGCCAACTATCTCCACTATTTGGAATACACCCGCCACTGCTTTTGTGAAGACTGCGGTTTCTCGTTCAAGAGAATGGGCGAGGAAGGCATCGTGCCTGTGATGAGCCACATTGAGGCCGACTTCAAGACTCCGCTACGCAGCGGCGACACCATGACCAGCAAACTGTGGCTGGAAATGAAGGGGGTGAGAATGATTTTTCACCAGCACATCATCAACAAAAGCACTGGCGACGACGTGTTCCACGCCAGTGCCACTATCGTGTGCTTAGAGAACGGACGAATCAGCAGATGCGAAAAACTCAAGGAGGCTTTTAAAGAATATTTGCGATGATGCCTGATTTGCTCTATAAGATGGCTTTTGCCTCGGTTAGGGGCATGGGCGTGGACTTGGCTCAAAAGATCCTCGATGTGCTTGGCGACGAGAAAGAGTTTTTCGCCATCAGCGAGAAGGAGTTGCGCCTCATCACCAAAAGCAAAAGCAAAATTCTGGAGCGTGCATATCGCAATTCCTGCCTTGAAAAAGCGGAAAAGGAAATTGAGTTTGTAAACTCACACCACATCAAGGTAAGTTATTTTACAGAAAGCGACTATCCGCAACGCCTACTGAACACCACCGATGCGCCCATATTGCTATACAGCGTGGGCAACACCGATTTCAACAAAAAGCACATCGTGAGCATAGTGGGCACTCGCAAGTGCACCGAGTACGGCCGCAGAATGTGCGAAAAGCTTGTAAAGGAACTATCGGAGGCTATTCCTGATGTGATTACTGTGAGCGGGCTGGCGTTTGGCATCGACATTGCCGCCCACAACGCTTCGCTGAAAAACAACTGCGAAACCATTGCCGTTCAGGCGTGTGGACTAAACAAGATTTACCCTGCCGAGAATAGAGATGCCGCTGAAAAAATAGTAAACAGCGGCGGTAGCATCATCACCGAATACACATCGCAAGACGTGCTGCACAAAGGCAATTTCGTGGCACGCAACCGCATCATCGCCGGTTTGAGCGACTGCACCATAGTGGTGGAATCGGCAGAGAAAGGAGGTTCGCTCATCACCGCCAATATAGCACAAAGCTACAACAGAGATGTGTTTGCCGTGCCCGGCCGCACTTCCGATGAGCAATCAAAAGGCTGCAACCAGCTCATTCAACGCAATCAGGCTATGCTCATCACCTGCGCCAACGACATAGTGGAAGCTCTGCGATGGGAATCAAAAATCGCCAACAAGCCCACCCAGCAACTCGACCTGTTCCCCTCGCTCACGGAAGAAGAGCAAGAGATTGTGAACATCATCAAGCAAGCTGGCGACATACACATCAATGCCATCACCGAAAAGCTCCACATTCCGGTGTACAGGGTGATGAGCACACTCATGCAGCTCGACTTTAAAGGCATCATCATCAGTATGCCTGGTTGCCGCTATGCGATGGCATAATTCCTCACTGAATAGTGCGCACAACTGCTGTAATGGCAAAATAATTCTGTAAATAACGGCAATAACCTGTTGTTTCTGACAATAATTATAACTATCTTTGTTTTTTAATAACCATTAAACCAATAAAACAACTATGACAAAAAAGATAATTCCAGATTCAGAGTTGATTATCAATCCCGACGGTTCTGTGTTCCACATACACCTTCGTCCCGACCAACTCAGAGATAATATCATCGTGTGTGGCGACCCTGCACGCGTGAATATGATTGCTTCGTATTTCGACACCATTGAATATGATGTGCAAAGTCGTGAGTTCCACACCATTGCCGGCACATACAACGGCAAGCCCGTAATGGCGCTCTCACACGGTATCGGTAGCGACAACATCGACATCGTGATTACAGAGCTCGACGCTTTGGCAAATATTGATTTCGAGACCCGCACTGTTAAAGACAAGCACCGCGCGCTCAACATCGTGCGCATCGGTACTTCTGGCGGTTTGCAACCCTACGTGCCTGTAGGCACTCCTGTGATTGCGGCAAAGAGTCTCGGTTTTGATGGAGTGCTTAACTATTACGCTGGACGCAACGAAAACTGCGACCTTGAGTTTGAAAAGAAATTCTGCGAATTTGTGAAATGGAATCCTCTGTTTGCTAAGCCCTACGTGGTGGAATCAGACCCAGGATTGGTTGAAAAAATCGGCCGCGACGACATGGTGAGAGGCTACACCATCTCTGCTGTGGGCTTCTACGGTCCACAAGGTCGTGAAGTGCGCCTGCCACTTGCTGAACCAGAACTCAACAAGCGCATTGAGCAATTTGAATACGAAGGCGGTCACATCACCAACTATGAAATGGAGAGCGCCGCACTTCAAGGTATGGCAAAAATGATGGGCCACCACGCCATCACCATTTGCTCTATCATCGCCAACAGAGTGGCTACCAGTGCGAATCCAAATTACAAGACTGCGGTCAACGACCTCGTTCAGACCGTTCTTGAACGTCTTCTCGGCGACTAATCGCCACACTTTCATACAGAAAAGCAAAAGAGGAAACCTCGCTTGGGGTTTCCTCTTTTGTTGTCTCATTTGAAACCCAAATTGGTCATTAGGCCGTGTAAGGATTTTTCAGATTACTTCTTGCGGTCTTTCGGCTTTTATAAGATGCCTTTCGCTTGTTTTTAATTCGTAATAGCTCGCTATCACTCATTAAAAGACAAGCAAAATTCATTCTTCTAAAACTCCGAAATACCACAAGCCCTAATGACCGATTTGGGTTAAATAGTTTTGAACAAAAAATCAAAACAAATTCTTAATTAAGAATGAAATTTCTAAGGCTCGGTTCAAGCACTTGACTGCAAGTGTAAACTCTTGCAAATTGCTTCAACAGACTCACAGTCGAAAGCTTTGGCCGCGCTTGGGAATTTTCACGAATTTCAAATTTTACAGTAGTAGTTTTTTTCTGCATAGGCACTCAATTTTAAATTACACATCTTTATAACGGCATAGTAACTATTTTATTATATCAAATTTCGATAAATTTTGCTCACATCAAATAAAAAAAGTAACTTTGTAGTAAACTAAAATATAAGAGGTTTGAAGAATTTCATCACACGCATTTTATCCGGAGCAGTGTATGTAGGACTCATATTCTGCGCCATCTATTTTTTTGATACTATTCCAGCTATTTTCTTGGTGTTTTTTGGGCTTGTCACATTGATTGGCGTTTGGGAAGCCAGCCGTCTTACCCATGGTGATGAGCAAAATCAATCTAAGGTCGTTAAGTGCGTCGATGCACTTGGGGCTTTAGCCGTGTTCGCGTCGTTTTTCTTCAACGAAGAGTGCGGTCACTCGCTTGCAAGTTTCCTTCCCATCTTGCTCTACGGATTGGTGAGATTCACAATCCAGCTCTACATCACCAATCAAAACCCAATCAAGAGTTTACAGCAGTCGTTTTTCTGCATTTGCTATGTAGCCATTCCACTGGGCTTGATGAGCACCATCAGTTTCTCCGAAAACAGTATGCTCCTGCTTAGCATTTTCATTTTCTTGTGGCTCAACGATTCTGGTGCCTACCTTGTGGGCTCCACCATTGGCAAGCACCGCCTGTTTGAACGCATTTCACCCAAGAAGTCGTGGGAAGGCTTCTGGGGCGGCCTCGTTCTTTCCGTGTTGGCTGGTTATGTGATGGGTGCATATTTCAACGATATTTTCCACGGTCCATCGGCACTACTTTTTGCCAGTTGGGGCATGGTGGTTTCGATATTCGCAACGCTTGGCGACCTCACCGAGTCACTCATGAAGAGAACAGCCGGTGTGAAAGACTCAAGCCATTTGATTCCCGGTCACGGAGGCATTCTCGACCGCATCGACAGTCTGCTGTTTGCTGTGCCGGCATCACTAATTTATCTCGTCGTAATCAAAAACTTATTATAATTTTCTAATATGAGTAATCAACGATACGATCTTAGAGGTGTATCTGCCTCAAAAGATGATGTGCATAACGCTATTAAAAAAATTGACAAAGGTGTTTTTCCTCTGGCATTTTGTAAAATAATCCCTGATATTTTGGGCGGCGACCCCGAATATTGCAACATTATGCACGCCGATGGTGCTGGTACTAAATCATCGTTGGCTTATATCTATTGGAAAGAGACTGGCGATTTGAGCGTCTGGAAAGGCGTGGCTCAAGATGCTGTGGTGATGAACATCGACGACCTGCTTTGCGTGGGCGCAACCGACAACATCCTTCTTTCCTCAACGATTGGCAGAAACAAGAACCTCATTCCTGGCGAGGTGATTTCTGCAATTATCAATGGCACACAGGAATTCCTTGACGAACTCAATAAAATGGGTGTGAACATCATTTCCACTGGCGGCGAAACTGCCGATGTAGGCGACTTGGTGCGCACCATTATCGTTGACAGCACTGTGACTTGCAGAATGCGTCGCGACAAAGTGATCGACAACGCCAACATTAAGGGTGGCGATGTGATTGTGGGCTTGGCATCGTTCGGCAAAGCCACTTACGAAACAAAATACAATGGCGGTATGGGCAGCAACGGTCTGACTTCGGCACGCCACGATGTGTTTGCGAAATACATTGCAGAGAAATATCCCGAAAGCTACGATCAGGCTGTGCCTAACGAACTCGTGTATTCTGGCTCTAAGAAACTGACCGAAACTATCGACGGCGTGGAAGTGAACGCTGGCGAACTGGTGCTTTCTCCTACCCGTACCTATGCACCTGTAATCAAGAAGGTGCTCGATAAGATGCACGCCAAGGTGCACGGTATGGTACACTGCACAGGCGGTGCTCAAACCAAGGTGATGCACTTTGTGAAAAACAAACATGTGGTGAAGGACAACCTCTTCCCTATCCCACCACTCTTCAAACTCATTCAAGAGGAATCGGGAACTGACTGGAAGGAAATGTACAAAGTGTTCAATATGGGACACCGTATGGAAATTTACGTTTCACCAGAAGACGCTGCCGACATTATTGAAATATCTAAGTCGTTCAATATCGATGCACAAATCATCGGTAGAGTGGAAGATGCTGAAGAAAACCATCTGACCATCAAGAGCGAATACGGCACATTTGAATACTAACGCTACAATTTGCCGAAATGCGACAACTTTTCAGTACATACATGGCGATATGTGCTTTGGCAATGATTTGCCAAGGTTGCGCATCTTCTACGGCAAATGAAAGCGACAGTTACAAACTGCCCGACACGCTTCGTGTGGGCACCCTATATAGCCCAACGAGTTTCTTCATCTATCGAGGCGACACGCTGGGCTATGATTATGACCGAATTTGTGATTTTGCGAGAGACAAAAAGATAGCGCTAAAATTCACATTGGCTCACAGTATGCAATCGCTACTTCAACTTGTGAAGGACGACAAGGTGGATGTGCTGGCATACGAGATTCCCATTACCGCTGAATTTAACGAGGAAGTGCTGCACTGCGGCGAAACCAACACCACCTATCAAGTGCTGGTGCAGCGAAAGGGCCGACACCGCATTACAAATGTCACACAGCTGAAAGGCAAAGACCTATATGTGGAGAAAGGCTCGAAATACGAGTCAAGACTTGAGAACCTCAACAGCGAGATTGGCGGTGGTATCAACATCAAATCGGTGGAGAAAGACACCGTTGATGTTCAAGACCTTGTGAATCAGGTGAGCACGGGGAAAATTCCATATACGATTGTGGATAGCGATATTGCTAAAATCAATAAAACGTATTACAGCAACATTGACATCGGTTTGGAGGTGAGTTTCCCTCAACGCTCATCATGGGCAGTGAACCCCAACAACAACGCCCTATCAGACTCCATCGACGCTTGGAGCACAAGCGAGCGCACCATTCTCTACAGCGAAGACATTTCAAAGCACTACTTTGAGCAAAGCCGCTATTCGCTCACGCAGGATAACGACACATACGGTGGCAGCGGAAAATATGTGAGGAAAAATGGCGACATCTCGCCATACGACGACTTGTTTAAAGCCTATTCCGGACATATCTCCTACCCTTGGCAACTGCTTGCCGCCATTGCCTATGTGGAGTCGAAATTCGATCCAAGAGTGGTGTCGTGGGCTGGCGCAAGGGGACTGATGCAAATCATGCCCAGCACAGCAAGGGGCTATGGATTCGACACATCGAAGCTGCACGACCCAGAAGTGAGCGTGAAGGCTGCTGTGCGCGAGCTTTCGAGCTTGGAAAAGTATTTCTCCAACAGAGTGCCCGACCCTAAAGAAAGAATGAGATTCATGCTTGCCGCCTACAATGGTGGTATTGCCCATATCGTCGACGCCATCAATCTTGCGCAAAAATACGGCAAGAATCCCCATGTTTGGTACGGCAATGTGGAAGAGGCTCTGAAGTGGAAGACCAATGAACGATATTACAACGACCCAGTGTGCAAATACGGTTATTTCCGTAGCAACGAAACCGTGAATTATGTTCAAAAGGTGGAAAGTAGATTTGAAGCATATCGTAAATAATAATTTTTTAAAATTTATACATCATGAAGAAAAGGTATTTAAGCGTGGCATTAATCGCCATATTGGCATCATCAATGATGTTCACTTCATGTATTGGTAGTTTCAAGCTCACCAATAAAGTGTTAACTTGGAATAAGCAAGTGGGTAGTAAATTCGTCAACGAACTGGTGTTCGTGGCATTCTGGATTCTTCCAGTTTATGAGCTTTCGGGCTTGGCTGACTTGTTGGTGCTCAACAGCATTGAATTCTGGTCGGGTGAAAACCCTGTGCAAGCAAGCACAAAGACTATTGACGGCAAGAACGGTAGATACATTGTGAAGAGCGACAAGAATGGCTACACCATCACCAACACAACCGACAAGAGCGTGGTGAAATTCAACTTCGACGCAGCCGACAACTCTTGGAGCGTTTGCAATGGCGACAAGGAAGTGAAATTCCTGCAATACGTTGACGACACTCATGTGAAAATGATTACCCCTGAAGGTGATTTCAAGACTGTGGAATTAAGCGAACGTGGCGTGTATGCCTACAAGCAAATGGTGAACAGCAGCGTTCAATACGCAATGCGATAAACTCCCACATACTCATAATTATAAGAATCCCCAAAGATGCGTTGAGAAAATCTTTGGGGATTATTTGGATCTTATTTTCGCTAATCGCTATTAGCGGGAGGCTTTCTTGTAAAGAACCACAGCAATAAGGGTGAACAAAATATTCGGAATCCACATTGCCACACGCGATGAGGTATAGCCGTTTTGGGCAAAGGTTTGCGTCACCTGCATAAACAGGATGTAGGAAAAACTCAGCACAATGCCAATCATGATATTCAATCCTGTGCCACCACGCACCTTTCTTGACGACAGAGAAAAACCGATAATGGTCAGAATCAGTGCGGCTGCCGTCATAGCGTAGCGCTTTTCGTATTCAATCTCGAATTGCTGAATATTAGCCACACCACGCTCACGCTGTTCAGTAATGTAGCGTTTCAACTCTGGCGAGGTGAGGGTTTCCTGGTCGTTTTTCGAAATCAAAAAGTCTTTCGGGTCGAAGTTCAAGAGCGTGTCCATCATGCTGCCGGTGGTCATTGTTTCCTTCAATCCGTCGAACTTACGATGATTGTAATCGCTCAATTTCCAGCGTCCCAATGTGTCGTAAACAGCATTTTGGGCAGTGATTCTCGACACCAAAACATTGTCCTTAAATTCCTCAATCGAAATGTGGTAGCCGTGCTTGGTAGTGTTGTCGTATCGCTCCATGTGAAACATCACACCAGGGCGCATTTGCAGTTGCACATTGTCGCCATAGTCCACTCGCTTGTTTTTCACCCACTGGTTGGTGTATTCAATTCGCTTCACATTGGCAGGCGGAATGATATACAACGACAGTACCAGCGTACCTATCGAAATAAATACCGCCGACACAATATAGGGTACTGCCAATCGGTTGAAACTGATGCCACTTGATAGAATTGCGGTAATTTCGCACCTGTCGGCTAATTTCGAGGTGAAGAAAATCACTGTGATAAACACGAACATTGGCGCAAACTGGTTGATGAAGCCCGGTAGGAAGTTCAAGAAATATTTAAACACAGTTTCCTTCAATGGGGCAAGAAGCATGGCATCGAGTTTTTCGTTGATGTCGAACATTACAATCACCAACAAAAGCATCAGAATGATAAAGAAAAACGTGCCGATGAATTTCTTTATAATATAAAGGTCAAATTTCTTGACCAATGGTTTCTTTGCCTCTTTTTTCTTTTCAGCCGTAGATGATACGGCAGATTCGGCGGAATTGTCGATGTCTGACAACTGTTTCTGCTCGTCATCTGCGCTTGTTTCCACACTTGTGATTGGCGATGTGGCATCACCATTCAACTCTTCGGGCTGTATGTTTTCAATGCTGTCTTGCATGATGCTAACGATTATAGGCGGCGTGTGACACGTTCCACCATTTCAGTTTTCCACGACTTGAAGTCGCCCTCAATAATGTGTTTGCGAGCCTCACCCACAAGCCACAAATAGAATGCGAGATTATGAACGCTTGCAATTTGCATCGCCAAAATCTCTTGCGCGACGAACAGGTGACGAACGTAGGCTTTAGAGTAAATCTTATCCACAATCGAGGCGCCATCTTCTTGAAGTGGTGAAAAATCGTCAGCCCACTTCTTGTTGCGCATATTCATAATGCCATGCTGGGTGAAAAGCATACCGTTACGGCCGTTGCGAGTTGGCATCACGCAGTCCATCATATCCACGCCACGATCAATGGCTTCAAGTATGTTGGCTGGTGTGCCCACGCCCATCAGGTAGCGAGGCTTGTCTTCCGGCAGAATTTCGTTCACCACCTCAATCATATCGTACATGGCCTCGGTTGGTTCACCTACTGCCAAACCACCGATAGCGTTACCCTCTGCGCCCAAGTCGGCTACGAATTTCGCACTGTCGGTGCGCAGGTCTTTATACACACAGCCCTGCACAATGGGAAAAAAGGCTTGCGAATGGCCATAACGTGGTGATGTGGCATTAAAATGATCCCAACCACGCTTGAGCCACCTTTGAGTAAGGCGAAGCGACTTCTCGGCATACTGATAATCAGATGTGCCTGGAGGGCACTCATCAAGTGCCATCATAATATCGCTACCTATGCTGCGCTGAATATCCACCACTTTCTCTGGGGTGAACAGGTGCTTTGAACCATCGATATGGCTACGGAATGCCGCACCCTCCTCTTTCAGTTTGCGGTTGCTGGAAAGTGAAAACACCTGAAAGCCGCCACTATCAGTAAGAATTGGCTTATCCCAAGTGTTGAATTTATGCAAACCACCAGCGCGCTCGATGATGTCCATACCAGGGCGCAAATACAGGTGGTAAGTGTTGCCCAAAATGATTTGCGCCTTAATATCATCGCGCAGTTCGTGCATGTGAACAGCCTTCACCGCGCCCACAGTGCCCACTGGCATAAAAATTGGAGTCTGGATTTCGCCGTGGTCGGTGCCAATCACACCCGCACGGGCTTTAGTATCTTTACTTGTCGCTACGACTTTGTAATTCATAATCTGTCTAATTTACTCACAAAATTACAATAATAATTCCAATGGAGCAAAACTTCCCCAACCGCAGCCACAATTTTTACCAAATACACTGCTTAATTGCTTCAAACAAGTATAAAACGAAAACAGAGCACCCGAAGCGCCATTTGAGAAATTAGAAGTTAGAAATTAGAAGTTAGAATAATTCCGACCAAGTCCCCGACTTCCACCCTGCCAGTTTTTTCAAAGCACACGAAACACTTGAAACACCTGAAACACCTGAAGCACCCGAAACACCTGAAACACCTGAAACACCCGAAACACCCGAAACACCAAAATCGGAATTTTTGAACCAAAACAAGCCCGTTTTTCGTCAAAATCGAAACTAATAATGCTTCATCACTCCCACATCAAGTTTCATCGACCAAATTCAAAGACCTCCTGAACAAAAATACCAACAAAGCGCTCCACTAAGCAACACCAAAAAGGAAAACAAAAAAGCCTTGCCACAAAATCAAAAATTTGCGGCAAGGCTATGAAATAGACAGTAATTATGGATTATGCTATTTTGATAAGACCTTTAAGATGAGTTCTGTTACATCAGCAATGTCGATGACACCATCATGGTCAATGTCACCCTCAAGGAAATCTTCCTTATCTACGATAACGACACCTTGAGCAGTAAGATTTGAACCATCTTTAGTGGTGGCTGTAATTAATGCCACACCCTTTTTCAAACCAGCAACATTGCCATTCTGGTCAACAGTGGCAATAGAGGCGTCGCTTGTGCTCCACTCCACATCCTTCATTGTCACATCAAGAGGCTCAACAGTCGCCACAAAAGCTGCGCTCTCCCCTTCCATCACCACTGCATATAATTTATCGAGAGAAATACTTGTCGCCACTACAGGATTATCTGACGGAGCTTTCACCTCAATAGAGGCTGTGGTGATTTCGTTCACTTTCACACCCAAACATGACGATATATTAATATCGCTGATTTCAATTGCGTGCGTACCAGTGTAAGATTCATCAGCTTTTACAGCAAAAGAGAGAATTTGCCCCGAAGTGCCATAATAAGGCTCTGCCGTTGCAGAATACGACATCACTGAAATTTTGCCATTTTTGCGCAAATTTGAAGTGACCACATGATCATCGATGCGGTCGGCATTAAGCTTAAACTCCATCTTCCCCTTTGCGTTAGTCACGACAGAAAGACCTTCTGGAAGCAACATTTCAAACTGGAAGCCAGCCACTTCATCTTGGTTATCCATCATCACGGTGATAGTGGCTGTTCCCCCAGGTGTGATGGTCACATTAGGTGTAAACGAAAGTTGGTTAACCGCCGCCAACATGGTGGAAGCAGTGAGTAAACTCAATATTATGGATAATAACTTTTTCATTATTTTATAATTTTTATGTTTAAATAATCACTTTGAAAGTTTTGCCTGCAAAGCAGATGAAATAGATGCCACCGTCGGCCATTGGATAAGTATTGCGGCCAACATTCACTTTCACTTCTTGCATTACGCCATTAGGACGGACGATTTGAGCCTTACCTGCATCAGTAGCTTCAATAACGATGTTCTGACCTTCTGCATAAGCACAAACAACACTGTAAACACCTTCAACACCTGTCGCAACAGCAGAGATGCGAGCGGAAGCATCATCAGCCTCACGAGTGTAACCATCTGACTCTGCCAACTTCACATCTGTGAGCTCAATAGCGCCTTCACCGCAGAAGCTCTTATCAGCCTGCAAAGTAAGTTTGAGAATAGCTCCGTCATTTCCTGTGAAACTTTCGGTGGATGCGGCAAATGCCATCAGATTGATATTACCAGGCGTATTCTCATTGTAAACTACAGCGTGTCCATCAGTTGCACGACCAGTGAGGGCTACATTCTTCAGATTTACTCCTGCTGGCAAACGGAGGTTCATTTGTAATGCAGAGAAGTCAACTGTATTGTCGAACATCACATCAACTGTGCGTTCTTCCCCTGAGTTCAACATAAAGTCGGATACATGGAGCACATCGTGCGATTCTCCAAATCGAGGAGCGGCACTCACTGTCACACTATTTCCGACTGCAATATTTGCCACAAGAAGAACATCGGAAACATTAATTATGCCATCCTTGTTGATATCTGCCGCCCTAAAGACGAAACCGTCCACATCTTTACCAACCGACACATTAGCGGTTAGCAAAACATCTTGAACGTTCACCTTGTGGTCGTTGTTGACATCACCGAGAATTACTGGCATTGTACTCAATACTGACGTGATGTCATCGCATCTGTGTCCTTTACCATTGGATTCAGAAATGAGTATTTCACGGAAAACCAGTTGATGATCGCCTTCTTTCACATCCTCGTCAGCCACAAGCTTGATGTAACAGATTTCTCCAGATTCGCCAATAAAGGGCTCAGCAGATGGAGAATAAGCCAATACACGTATAGATCCATCACTCAGTTTGTTGGTGGTAACTACGTGGTCCACGCAGCGGTCAGCATTTAGCGTAATGTCGTATTTACCTTTACTGTTGAGAGCGACTGTGAATCCGTCAGGCACTGTGAAATCAGTCTGAAAACCACCTATTTCTTGTTTATTTGCGAGCGACAACGCCACTGTGACAATATCGCCATTCACACATAAATAGTTGCCCACAGAAAGAGATGGTGATGAAGTCGGAGTGGAAACTACTATTGTGGCTGAATCTGAAAGAACTGTGCCATCGGTAGTGGTAGCAGAAATTATTGCGGTTCCAGCGGTTAAAGCCGTCACAAGTCCCTCATCATTCACTGAAGCCACATCAGGATTGTTTGAAGACCAAACTACGGTCTTGGTTGAAGCATTCTCTGGTAAAACTTTTGCTGTCAGAGACAGTGTATCACCTATCATCAAATTAGCTGACTGTTTATTCAGCGAAATTGATTCAGCCTTAACGGTAACCTGAAATTCTTTGATATTTGAAAATTCAGACCACCCTTCAGCACTTTTATAAGCAGAGAGGCATCCTTGTGGCACAAATAAATCCGCATCATAGAAGGAAAAAGTGCTCTCATAGATTACAGGAGGAATTGAGTTGAGCGAACAAACTTTCTTCAGGTTAGTGCATTCAGAAAAAGCTCCCTCGCCGATTGAAGTGACGGAGCTACCGATAGTCACAGAGGACAGGCGTGTGCAACCAGCGAAAGCATCCTTGTCGATTGAGGTGACGGAGTTGGGAATGATCACAGAGGACAGGCCTGTGCAACCAAAAGCACGCCATCCGATTGAGGTGACGGAGTTGGGGATAGCCACAGAGGTTAGGCGTGTGCAACCATAGAAAACTCCCACGCCAATTGAGGTGACAGAATTGGGGATAGTCACAGAGAGCAGACTAGTGCAACCCTCGAAGGCATACCCAGCGATTTCAGTGACGGAGTTTGGAATGGTCACAGAGGACAGGCTTGTGCAACCATTGAAAGAACTGTAGCCAATTGAGGTGACGGAGTTGGGGATGGTCACAGAGGTCAGGCATGTGCAACCTTTGAAGGCATACCCAGCGATTTCGGTAACGGAGTTGGGGATGGTCACAGAGGATAGGCCTTTGCAGTCCTCGAAAGCAGACCCACCGATCTTGGTGACGGAGTTGGGGATGGTCACTGAGGTCAGGCTCGTGCAGCCATGGAAAGCACGCCATCCGATTTTGGTGGCGGAGTTGGGGATGATTATTGAGGTCAGGCCTACGCAACCCATAAAGGCCCGATCGCCAATCTTGGCGACGGAGTTGCCTATGGTCACAGAGGTCAGGCCTGTGCAATCCATAAAAGTGCGCTCTCCGATGGAGGTGACGGAATTGCCGATGGTCACCGAGGTTAGACCTGTACAACCCTCGAAAACACGCTCACCAATCTTGGTGACTGAATTAGGGATGTTCACCGAGGTCAGGCTACTGCAACCATAGAATGCAAACCTGCCGATTAAGGTGACAGAGTTGGGTATAGTCACAGAGGTCAGGCCTGTGCAACCATCGAAAGCTCTATCGCTAATACAAGCTGTGCCTTCTTTGATAGCGACAGCTGTTCGACTTGGCATTTTACCCTTGAACTTATACGCAACCATTCCTATATAGACAATTCCGTCGGGGTGGTTGTTATACCACGAAGTGCAATCGAAAGCAGACCCACCGATTGAGGTGACAGAGTCAGGGATGGTCACGGAGGTCAAGCTATCGCAACTATAAAAAGCATACTCACCAATTGTGGTGACTGAGTTAGGGATGGTCACAGAGGTCAGGCTATCGCAACCATAGAATGCACCATCGGTAATACTCACTGTGCCTTCTTTGATGGCGACAGCTGTCCAACTTGGCATTTTACCTTTAAATTTATACGCTACCTTTCCTATATAGACAATTCCGTCGGGGTGGTTGTTATACCACGGAGTACCCTTAAAAGCAGACCCGCCAATTGAAGTGACGGAGGTGGGGATGGTCACAGAAGTCAGACATGTGCAGCCCTCAAAAGCAGACCCGCCGATCTTGGTGACGGAGGTGGGGATGGTCACAGAGGCCAGGCTTGTGCAATCAGCGAAAGCACACGAGTCGATTAAGGTGACAGAGTTGGGAATGGTCACAGAGGTCAGGCCTCCACAATGATTGAATGCATACATGCCGATTGAGGTAACTGAATTGCCGATGGTTACAGAGGATAGACCTTTGCAACAATAGAAAGCACGCTCTCCGATGGAGGTGACGGAGTATAATCTATCACCGTAAGCGACATGCTCTGGTATGACGATGTCTCCTGTATAAGCACCACCAGTAGTGACATACACACTTTTGCCTCCATTATTTTTCTCATAGGCGATGCCATCCACCATAAAATCGTAGGCGGAGGCTGATAGGGTGCATAGTAGCACCGCTAATGTTAGAAATAAATATCGTTTCATGAACAAAAGAGTATTATGTTAAGTGATTAATATTTTTTGGATTACCGTTTTTATATTTTATCAATCCAATTCTTTATATTTAGAAAAGTTTTTTCCCTAAAGTCTAATATTTTTCATCTTCATTTATTCGTTATTGTGTTTCTCACGTCCTCTCTTGTTGAAACTGGTTTATGTTTGGGTTACATATATAAAGAAAGCGTGAGGACGATATCGTTGTCAATTGACTAAGAGGCATCGCCAAACGCCTAACCCTGAAATTGAACAACCCACCCCCACGCTGAAGCCTATATAGCCACATCCCGCTTGCTCGCGGGGGTGGATATTACAAGCACAGCGAAGGCGTTTCAGTTGCCTCAATATCCCTCAGAGTTGAAAATTGGCGATTTCCTTAGTCAGGACTTGAAGCGAAACGCTTTCGTTATCAAAATGTAATGCGAAACCGTGAGCCACATATATAAGGAGTCACAATTTCACACGCAAAATTAGTGATTATCTCTCACAGATTCAACTATTTTAACAAAAAAGAAATTGAAATCAGTATTATAGAAGTCAAGAAGAAGCAGAAAGAATTGAAGTTTTCATTTTCGCTAAATTCATTTTTGTGTCGTTTATGTGTCGTTTGTAATTTACAATATCATATTTAAGGGGTAAAATGTGATACCAATATCAAAAATAATACTCTAAAACTATGATAAAAGCAAGAACAACGACCGTTATCCTCCATCAACGAACACTTACGAAAGATTGTGATTGTAGGTGATGATATTCTGTAGTAAGTTGTTGAGTTGTGGGGCGTGTGGGGTGAAATTGGTGGGTTGAGGTTTTTTTTGTAACTTTGTGGATTGAAACAATAATGAATTATTTATGGGCATTTTCAGCAAATTTTTCTCAAAAGAAAAAAAGGAAACTCTCGACAATGGTTTGAAAAAAACCAAGGAAGGCGTATTCAGTAAAATAGCGCACGCTATTGCGGGAAAATCGACAATCGACGACGATGTTCTCGACAATCTTGAAGAGGCTTTCATCACAAGCGATGTGGGCGTAGATACCACCTTGAAAATTATCAAGAGAATACAGGACCGTGTAGCTCGCGATAAGTATGTTGGCACCTCTGAACTCAACGCCTTGCTTTGCGACGAGATTTCACAAATGCTTGCCGACAACAATAATAGCGAAGTAGCCGACTTTACCGTTGCCACCGACAAGAAACCGTATGTGATTATGGTGGTGGGCGTGAATGGGGTGGGTAAAACCACCACTATCGGTAAACTCGCCTACAACTTCACCCAAGCTGGCAACAAGGTGGTGCTCGGCGCTGCCGACACCTATCGTGCCGCCGCCGATGAGCAGCTCGAACGCTGGGGCGAAAGAGTGGGCGTATCGGTGATTAAGCACAAAATGGGTACCGACCCTGCTTCGGTGGCTTACGACACGGTGAAAAGCTCCGTGGCACAGGGTGCCGACGTGGTGATTATCGACACCGCCGGCCGTCTGCACAACAATGTGGGTTTGATGAACGAGCTGACAAAAATTAAGAATGTGATGAAGAAGGTGGTGGATTGGGCTCCTAACGAAATTCTGCTGGTGCTCGATGGCTCTACCGGTCAGAACGCATTTGAGCAAGCCAAGCAATTTGTAGCAGCCACTGAGGTGAATGCCCTCGCTATCACCAAACTCGACGGCACCGCCAAGGGTGGCGTAGTGATTGGCATCAGCGACCAGTTTAATATTCCTGTAAAATACATCGGTCTGGGTGAAGGTATGACCGATTTGCAGATCTTCCGCAAAGAGGAATTTGTGAGGAGTCTGTTCGGCAAAGAATAATAGAATAATATGCGTAAAAACAAGATTGACATCATATCGCTGGGTTGCTCTAAAAACCTGGTGGACTCAGAACACCTTATCCGCCAGTTTCAAGCCAACGGCTACAGTGTGGAGCACAACCCCAGCCGTGTGGACGGTGAAATAGTGGTGGTGAACACCTGTGGTTTTATCCGCGACGCACAAGAGGAATCCATCGACATGATTTTGGAGCTTGGCAGAGCAAAAAAAGAGGGTAAAATCAAGAAGCTCTTTGTGATGGGATGCTTGGCTGAGCGCTTTATGGCGCAGCTCATCGACGAGTTGCCAGAAGTTGACAAATTCTACGGTAAATTCAACTGGAAAGAAATGCTCAACGACCTTGGCAAAAATTACAAGGAGGACCTGTCGAGCGAAAGATACCTCACCACTCCCAAGCATTACGCATATCTGAAAATATCGGAAGGCTGCAATCGCTTTTGCGCCTTCTGCGCTATTCCTTTAATCACCGGCCGCCACAAGTCGGTGCCAATGGACACGCTGCTCAACGAGGTGAAGCACTTGGTGAGCCAAGGCGTGAAGGAATTTAACGTGATTGCGCAAGACTTGTCGTCGTACGGTCTTGACCTCTACGGCAAAATGATGCTGCCTGAGCTGATTGACCAAATGGCGCAAATCGAGGGTGTGGAGTGGATTCGCTTGCACTACGCCTACCCTACCCAATTCCCTTACGACATTCTCCCCGTGATGGCGAAGCACGATAATGTGTGCAAATACCTCGACATCGCTTTGCAGCACTCTTCCGATAAGGTGCTCAACAATATGCAGCGCCACATCACCAAGGCTGAAACCATCGAGCTGATTAAGCGCATACGCAAAGAGGTGCCGGGCATACACATTCGCACTACGCTGATGGTGGGATTCCCTGGCGAGGGCGAAGAGGAATTCAACGATCTGGTGGATTTCGTGGAAGAAATGCGATTTGAGCGAATGGGCGCTTTCGCCTACAGCGAAGAAGAAGGCACATTTGCCGCTAAACACTTCGACGACATCATTCCAGAGGACGTGAAAGCCGACCGCCTTGATAAAATCATGGAGATTCAAGAGGAAATTTCGGATGAAATCCAATCGAAGAAAGTGGGCAACGTTTATAAGGTGATTATCGACAGCGTGGACGAGATGTATTACTCTGGCCGCACCGAATGGGATTCGCCAGAGGTTGACCCCGAAGTGCTGATTCCTATGGAAAACGGCAAATTAGAAATCGGCAACTTCTACCAAGTAGAAATCACCGATGCCACACCATTTGAATTGTTTGGTAAAGTGGTGGGATAACAATTTGGACAAAACCAATTGAAAAGTGCCCAAATTTCCACACACGACAACACTATAACATTAGAGCCATACCCCATAAGGTATGGCTCTAATGTATTGATGATTGCGAATGAAACTAAAACGCCAATTAACGCATTGGAAACATGTCGAAGGCATGTCCCTACGTTATAATCGAACTTATTTTCGAGGCAACAAGTCATTCTTATCCTCGATTTGAGGCAGTTCGTTCTTCTCATCGTCGGCGTAGGTGCCGTATTCGGCTTCTTCTCTACGCTTCTGGCAATAATACTCCTTTTTCTTCAGCACAAAATGCAGTGCCACGATGATGACGAGCCCTACGCCAATCACACCATAGTAGTGCCAATAATCACCATCAGCTAAACGCTCGCGACCCAGCCATGCCATCACGCACAGATACAGGAACAAACACAATGGCACGAATACCGACATTTTAATTTTGCTCTTCATTTTCTATCTCCTTTTTGTAAGGTGAGGTTTCGGGATTGAACTCACCTTGAATCAAATACTCATATATTTTCACACAAGCCCACGCGTCGATTGCGGCATAACGCTGCTGCGAATCGGTGAGCGATTCACATTCCCAGTTGGTAAGGCGCTGCGATTTGCTGATTTTCTGATTAAAGAGAATAGCAAAAATCTTCTGTAGGCTAATGTCGCTGATATTATAGCGGCCCACCATCTTTTGGAGTTCCACGAATCCACTCGGAGCCACATCGGTCACTTTTGAAAGTTGGCGGAAATCGTCTTGAGTGGAAAGCCCAATCTTCAAGCAGTGGTCGTCTGCCAAATAATCGGCAAGCACTTGTGGCACACCAATCTTATTGACCCTGAAAAGAAAACAAATATCGGAAGTTGACAGCTGAATCAATGCCACCTTGTGGTGCTCACCTTTTCTGAACGATGGGCGCGTTTCGGTGTCAAACCCTACTACATCGGCTTTGCGGAGCACATCGACAGCCGCTTTCAATTGAAACATCGAATCAATTACCACCACCTTGCCTGGAAACACCACTTGTGGGAGCGAATTAACCTCGGTTTTATCAATCGCAATCTTATACATTTGTCTTCTATCTATATATCTATTATATGTGGTTTTACTAAAAAACTCTGAAGCATAGTTGCTCCAGAGTTTCATATATAAAGTTTTGTTGGATAATCAATTATTTAAGAGCATCCTGTACCTTGTCGTTAGGAACCATGCGCTCAACAAATACATAGGCACCAGTCTTTTCAGAGCGTACCATCTTAATAACTTTGCTATATGTACGTCCTTCACCAGTTTGAAGGGTTGCAACTACTTTTTTTGCCATGATTCAAATATTATTATTTAATTTCCTTGTGGATAGTGTACTTCTTCAAATAAGGATTGAACTTCTTCAATTCCAAACGTTCTGTTGTGTTCTTGCGGTTCTTAGTGGTGATGTAACGTGACATTCCTGGCACACCGCTTGCCTTTTGTTCTGTGCATTCAAGAATTACTTGAACTCTATCGCCTTTAGCTTTTTTTGCCATGATTCTCTAATTACTTTACAAATGTTTTGATTTCTTTTAAGTTACCTTCAGCAGCAGCTTTCTTCAATGCTGCATCGAGACCGATACGGTTGATGATACGCAAACCTGCAGCTGACACGGTCAAGCGGATCCAAGTTTGTTGTTCAACCCAGTAGAACTTACGATTGAAAACGTTTACGTTGAATTTACGTTTTGTTCTTCTCTTAGAGTGCGATACATTATTACCAGTAATCGCCTTCTTGCCTGTAATTTCGCAAACTTTTGACATAGTTGTGTTTAATACAATTTAAATGTTCAAAATTTATTTTTGATTACTCGACTCAAGACGGTCACTTCTACCTCGCAGTAGCACAATATCCATGGCCTAATGTGGTCCACCATCACTTCGCGAAGTGAGAAGGCGACGCGCTGTGTGGCTGCCATTGGGGCTAATAAAAATATCGTCCTACGCTTTACGCATTGCCTAAAGCATCACAGCAATGCATCGAAGTTTCAACGATCATGTCACAGAACAGGACTAACGGGAAGTCGTAGTACACTGCCTTGAAATCGACTGCAAAGATACACATTTTTTTTCATTCCACAAAACTTCACCACAATCAATCACACATTTAGACAAAATCGGTCATTAAAAACCACATGCCCTAATGACGGTTCAGTGGATAATAACTGGGGGGCTGAAACAAAAACATAAAAAACAGCCTTTTAGCGATGCCAGTGCTTCGCACCTGTCGTTAGTGCTGTGGCATGTCTGATTTCAAGCAGAGGCTTGAATCAGCCACACCACATCACCAACGCCGCCCTCTTACGAGGTCGGTGGCATCGCCAAAAGGATAAAAACCGTTCGCCTTCGGCGAAAAACCAATCTACAGAAATCAGAATATCCGAAAACGCGAACAAAAAGAGGTTCGAATGCGTTATATGTGCTGGAATGCGACGATTTGTATTTATGACAGATGATTAATATTCAATGCGTTATATCAATTATAGGCGGACGTGAAATATCACGTCCCTACCAAAATGTTGGTTATCGTCTTGAGAAATTTGATGCGGTTTTTTACCAAGAAATCATGTTATCATCAGGGGTTTTTCGCCGTGAAACGGCGAGCGGTTTTTATCCTTGGGGCAATGTGGTGAGCCCTCGTAAGAGGGTGGCGGAGGGGCTGTGTGGTTGGCGACATGGAAACTCGTTTCCAATGACGCAAAGCGCACAATCCCTCCGCCAAATGCGAAGCATTCCACATTGCCCCAAGGCTGTTTTTTTATGTTTTTGTTTTTGATTCCATTCACGATTCGGCAACAATGCATCATCTATGCCCAGATATTTTCTACTGAACCCGAATAGCTGATTGGGGGTTAAGCACAAAAAAAAGGAACAGCGCATACGCCATTCCTTCTTTTTATGTAAGAGCTGAAAAGAGCTTCTTATTTCTTAGCAGCTTCAAGAGAAGCTTTGCGGAATTCCTTCATTTTCTTCTCGATTTCGAGAGAAGCCTTGCGGGCACGAGTACCAGCAGCCTTGTTTCCGTTTTCAACTTGAGCAGCAGCGTCCTTTTGGAATGCTTCGTAAGCAGCAGCGATTTGTTCTACTAATTCTTTCATTGTTGTTTCGTGTTATTGGTTAGTTAATAAAAAATTATCACGGCAAAGATATATAAAAAAATGATAAAATGCACAAACTTTTTGCGTAAATATGTGACCATAATGCCTTTGTTTTATGAAAAAACGCATTTTTTCAAGAAAAAAAACAAAAAAACGGCACAAAAAAGCTCCAGAAGACTCAATTCTAATGGTGCGCGAAACGCTCTACCGCAGCCTGCCCCATGCAACAGCGCTCACACATAAGCTAAGAAAACCGAGGGTAAGAAATTGCATCAACCAATAATTGAGTCAAGCACAAAATGGTGATTTTAAATCTTATTAATTGTGTTGGGCAATTATTTAGCACATAGCATTGGTAACTTTGCAATACAATAAAGAAAAGGAAAGAAAAATGGCTACCACACACAAAATCTCAAGCACCGACCTCATCATGGCTAATCTGAGCTGGAACGGTCGAACCATGGCATCAATCGCCAAGAGCAACTTCACATCTATCGACGACGTGGTGCGACTCATCACCACCATGGCAGGCAAATGCGTGGGGCTGGCGAAGCTCACCATTCGTAACAAGACGCAAGGTTGGGCAATCAACATGGGCATCAGCACCGCCAACAGCATGTCGATAAAAAGCCTGATGAAGCCGATGCTTCCACAGAAAGGCACACAACTGTCAATTCCATTTTAAACCATGAAAAGCAAAACTCCATTTCGGCACGGCATTATGAGGGAAATGTCGTGCCGAATGTTTGGTGGTCTTATATATTGTAAGTAAATTTGCACACTGACAAGAACATCAAACAAAATACAGAAGAAATGAAAAAAGCAATGTTTTTCGCATGTGCAGCATTGTCGCTTGCAATGCTCTCATGCTCTGGCGGCGAAGCAAAATCGTCGGAAAATGCAGAAGAGGTAGTAAAAGAGGTGGAAGATAGCGCCACAATCATTGGCAAATGGGCAGATGCCTCACAAAAGGGCTTCGAGCTGGTGGACGACAGCAGCGCCAAAACCATCGGTGGCGGCACCGAATATCTGGAGTGGGCTGTGAACGAAAACAACGACACCCTCACCCTCATCACCGCTACCGACACGCTGCGATTCGGTGTGCAATTCAGCGGCGACAAGCTCACCCTCACCGACGGCGAAGGCAAGACCACAGAATACACTCGCCAGTAATATCGGCACCCATTTTTCAGCATACAGGTGTTCGCATTTTTGCGGACGCTTTCTTTTAGGACTCAGTGGAAAATTTCTGGGGATAGATTATGCTTTGTTGCCGAATTGTCAATGGGAAAAAACAAAAACATAAAAAACAGCCTTGGAGCAATGTGGAATGCTTCGCATTTG
>OGPL01001256.1_pt1 | contig 23951 bp, 22 predicted proteins | sample 1552901 | NCBI WGS metagenome assembly OGPL01 (sample SAMEA2580244, study PRJEB22360) | human gut metagenome | biome: human gut; feature: human-associated habitat; material: faeces | place: Denmark | collected 2008/2010 | reverse complement strand
CCTACCTCGGTGACACGCTGACGCAGGTCAACATTGACGCGCCCACCGGCAGCACGTCCCTGCACTTCACCTACGACGAGATCGGCCCCATGTCCGTCACCTACGATGGCGCGGAATACTTCTACCTGAAGAATGCACAGGGCGACGTGACCGGGCTGGTCAACAGCAGCGGCACGCAGGTGGTGGCGTACACCTATGACGCATGGGGTAATCCGCTGACCACCACCGGCACCATGGCCGACACACTGGGCAATCTCAACCCCTTCCGCTACCGCGGGTATGTCTATGATGCCGAAACGGGGCTGTACTACCTCCAGAGTAGATACTATAATCCCGAAACCGGACGGTTTATCAACGCGGACAACTTAGTAGACACAGAGGATCTCTTAGGTGAGAACCTGTTCGCTTATTGCGCAAACAACCCCGTCAATCATCAGGATCCATCAGGGCACTCACTTTTGGGAATTATAGCGCTCAGTTTTGCTAGGGTAGCAGTCACGGCGATTGCGGCAATTGCCGTTGCCGGACTGGCAGTTGCTGCCGTGAATTCGCCATCTGCAAAAAAGGCTGCAAATACTATCGCAAACGGCATAACAAAAGCGTATACAAAAGCTAAAGAAACGGTATCAAATGTGGTGCAAAGTGCAGTTGCAAAACTGGCTCCACATAAAAAAACAAGTGAACAGGAGCGCGAACGAGCAAAAACAGCTCCTGCAGAAGCGCAGCAGTATAGCTATTGGGAAGCGACTCGAGTCAAAGATCGCGGAGACTCTCAAGTTGTCATTGGCAAAGGAATTACGCTTCAAGAAGCATCGGCTCGTGTGTCAATGGGACTAGATTTGATGTGTGCAAACGAAAATGCCGCAAAAACAATTCTGTTGGTTAACGGGTACGCTAACGCTGTTGGGCCAGAAATTCATGGGGTGGGCTATTTCCCGCATTATCACCCTAACAGGAACTCGCATACACACATTTGGTTTTTTCCTTAATAAGCAGGAGTTGTAAAATGTATTTGATCGTTGAATTTGATTTAAACTCGGACTTGGTGTCTGTTCCAAAAAGAGTGGTTGAAAACATCGATGTGGTTCGTCATAGTTTCCTGCGTTGGGTTTATTCTCCACAAAACAAAAAGAAGTTCGTTAAAAAGGTGGAGGGCTCTGACGGACAAAGTTTTGAGTGCATTTGCTATAATAGCGAAGAATTTATTGATTGGTTGAACAAAAAGGTCCTGCAAGCCGGAGAAAATAAGGCGGCTCTTGTGGAAAAAAACATCGACAGACAATCCTGCCGCAACTATCCATCCATTTTCTTCTGAATCCAAATCGCAGTCACAGACTAGCATTTTCTGTTCTGACTAACGAAAGCGAGGAGAGAAAGGTTGTGGTTCGGCCAATTTGACCGTATCACAACCTTTCGCCTACACCACCGGCAGCACGTCCCTGCACTTCACCTACGACGAGATCGGCCCCATGTCCGTCACCTACGATGGCGCGGAATACTTCTACCTGAAGAATGCACAGGGCGACGTGACCGGGCTGGTCAACAGCAGCGGCACGCAGGTGGTGGCGTACACCTACGATGCGTGGGGTAATCCGCTGACCACCACCGGCACCATGGCCGACACGCTGGGCAAGCTGAACCCCCTCCGCTACCGCGGGTATGTCTATGATATCCAGTTGGCAAAATCCAATAAAAAGGGAATTCCAATGGATGACGCAGAAACACTTGTCAAATGGGCTCAGGAGTACAATTTGCCAGGAAACCCCAGAATAGATCTTGGGCATCCGGGACGCGGAGTGATTAGTCAAGCCCCTCACGCACATATAGGCTCTGTAAGTCATATTCCGATCTTTAAGGTACCGAGAGGATAGTGATATGCTCAAAAATGGGTTTATAATCAAGTCTAATGAAAACCAACTCAACCGCTCTACGATGGATCCATATTTTGGCATAGGCCGTAATATAACATGGCCTTTGGATGGTTTATCGGATGACGTGTCTGTTGAGTTAACCGCTGAAGCAGAGAGCCGATGGTTTGGATATTCAGATTCTAGGCCGTGGGTTATTCCGGATGTAGATTACCTGCAAAGATACAAACGGCACTGCCAATTCATGAACATTTCAACATATTGTCTGCAAGTAGAAAGTTCAAGTTCGATCATCTTATCTTCAGCAGAGCTGCCAATCATCAGAATCCTTGGTTACGATTACGCCGATGTTGATATGTCTACTTCTTGCCTGTATGAGGATTTAACCATGAATGTGTGTGTTGTTAAGGATATCTTCCGTCCAGTCCTTCGCAAACTCAATCAGTACAGATTGTTGAATTCGGAGGATGACGTGCAAGAATACCTATCCGGGCGAAGAGCATTGATAAACATGGGCTATGACATGGAGGAATACTTTTCCCCATTGGCTGTGAAATTGACTGAGGTCTTGCTCTGATTGTACATGTAACCATCGAGGGAGAAACCATCGATTGTACACCGGAGCACCCGTTCTACTCTCCTGTGAAAGGCTGGACTGAGGCGATTCAGCTGCGTGCCGGGGACATTCTCGTTACTGTCAACGGGGACTATGTCGTTGTTGAGCAAGTGCAGCACGAAATCCTGGAGACACCTGTTCAGGTTTTCAACTTTGAGGTTTCGGACTTCCACACGTATTTTGTTGGCTCGCAAGCTCTGTTAGTCCATAATACCTGTAGCGGAAAGATAACGAGTCCAAACCAAATGCAGAAGCAAGTTGTAAATGGGCAAGCCCCTGGAACGGCTGTTCGCGTGGACAATCCCAAACTTCCAGATCAATTGCCGCACATTCACTTTAGTGATGGAACCGCGTTAAATATTGATGGAAGTATTCACGATGCAATGAGAGGGGTGCACAAATTGACAAAAAGCGAGAGAATATGGATTTTCAAAAATAGATGGGGAGGTTAATTTGATGCAAATATATGGCGAAAATAATGCAGATGAGCATAGTGTAGAAATGATGTTTAGCTATGAGGAACTAAAGGAACTGGTAATAGCATTATCTGAGTTTGAACACCAAATTGCACAATACAAAAAAGATAATTCCGGAAAGGCAGATTTGGGGTTCACACATCTTCATTTTAAAGACTGTGGGGAGATTGGCAAAAAAAGCAAAAATGATGTCGTTTTTTACGTTAATCTAAGTGAGCGATGAGTGCTTTACAGGCCGGCTTTGGATTGAGGAGGTCTCCTTAACCCGATGGAACGTGACATATCAACGGCTTAGCAAAACGGGAGCTAAAGGGACAATCAAAATTTTCAAGTAAGGATGGTGATTTGCCAATGGAAATATTGATTGCAGATACGGCAATGCAAATCAAGAGCAGATACATTCTTGCTTTTGTTGATGTCGCATCGCCGTACTACCACGACTACATAGAAAAGCACACAACTTTTAGTGATGGGCTGTGTTATACGGGATATTTGTGGGATTGTTTCAGAAATAAAGTACCCATGTCTGAGGATGAGTGTATTCGCTTTATTAAACGCCAGAAGACAATCTACTGCTTTTGGGATATACATTCAAAAGATAGAATCCTCATCCCGGACTATTGGAAATATCCCAAAGAATCTGTCCTGAAAATGACTTCGCAAGAGTTTATGCGAAACAGGGATAGCCTTCCTGATGACATCTATGTTATGGACGATACATTTGAGTGGAGCATTGCGTTTACTCACGAAGAAGATGCTCAGCAGAAAAGATTTTGCCTTTTTACGGAAGGTGTCTGCAGAATTGGCTGAATATTTGTATTATTATTTTCGAAGTACAGAATATTCACGGGGAGAATAACGGCTCTTAAAAGAGGGCTGGTGCAGCGTGTCTGCACCAGCCCCCTAGCCGGGCGTCTATCACATCAGCTATTCCGGCGGCGAGATCGTCTACGCGGGCGAGACTACGCGGACAAGCTACTCCTACCTCGGTGACACGCTGACGCAGGTCAATATTTCTGCGTCCATATTAGCATATTCGGAAAATTGTTCACCAACAACCTCCCCGCTCTATCGTCCCCGCCGAGCAAAATTATGCACATATCACGCAGGTTCGGCAACCAAATTAGTTGCCGAACCTGCGTGAAGACTACATGCTTTTGCAGACAAATTATTTGAAAAGGAGATACCAACGTGAATTACACACTCGGTCATTATATCGATGAAAACGAGCGAGCAGAGATTTTACGTACCGCCACCAATGATTCTATGCGTCGCAAGCTTCAAGCGAAAATTCTAACAAATAATTGCCTTGTAAAGTTCAGAGGTTGGGATGGCGAAAATCCAAATGCCAAAAACAGAAAAAGAGTTATTGAATCAATAAAAAGAGGGCAATTGTTCTTTTCAACCGCTTTAGGATATAATGATCCTTACGATACGTTGATGTACATTGACAAAGAGGGACTTTTGAATTTCATAGAGCGAGCACTTGCAGTACAGATGCCTGCATACATAGAATCCCAAAAAACAAAAAATTTCTGCGCAGGATGCTTTGCACAGATGTATAACACGCTACAGTCGCGGCAGCAATTCGTTCGATATTTAGATGGTGAAATTGAAAAAATCAAGAACTCCATCCACGATAACATAAAAGGGATCTGCCTTTCGCGGAATTATCTATCAACCCTAATGTGGGCACATTATGCCAGAGACCATACTGGTGTTGCGCTTCTCTATGACACCAAAGAGCTTGAATACGCACAGTGTTGCACTTCGAGCGGGAAGATTCTTCCTGAAGAGAAGTTTGAATTACATCCCATAAAGTATGATACTAAACGCCCCGATGCAACGGTGTTCATCCATGATTACTTACTTAGCGAAGCGACCGGAGGGCGACCCGTAACTCATGCTGGCGATATCCTTTCACCCCCAGATTACAAGGTAATTGAGGATATAGTGTTGACAAAAGATGTAGCATGGCGCTATGAAAAGGAAGTGCGACTGATTCCGCATGTACTGGATTTTAAGCACATAAGCAGCGCCGCCTATTTGGATATAAAGCCCAAAGCAATCATACTGGGAGCAAAAATATCCAACCGCGATAAAGATGCTATTATTAAAGCTGCAGCAGAAGCTGGCAATATTATTTTGTACGAAGCTTGGCTTAATGATTCCCAACCGGGCTATCAAATTGTTTTTCAAGAGTACGTGTTGTAGTAATTGTGCAAGATTCGGCAATGTTCACGACATACAACACATGAGATATAAAGACATAGGGGTATATACTAATGCGAATCTTGATTTCTATTTATTCCGGTGGACCGGATGAAGATAAATGCACAAAACTTTTCTCGCGGCTTATTTCAACAGAATTATCTCCTTTCGAGATAATGGATATTGTTGGAATGTGTGAATGCTATGATTCGAGATTGACTATCGGGCAAACCCTTTCGTTCTGGGATATGAACTGTTATTCGGGAAATGCATTTACGTCACAGATGATATCTCGTCTGAAGGATCTCCCGCACGACACATTACAACAAAAACGCGTTCCCCGTGCCCCATTATTTCTGCGCGTAGATACAGAATTCCCATCTGATAATGCTGATGCGAAGAAAGCTGGTTACCAGCACCCGTTTTTGCGAGAAACCTTGAAGTACGAATTCGGGGCAAACAATTTTGAGGCTATCACATTTTGGATGGCTTCAAATCCTGCAGCGATGATTTTTATCGGCGGATTCCTTTGGGACATGTGTAAGCTGATAGCCAAAAAGGTTTGCCGCCACTTTGGATTCAAGCCCGCGCTTAAAGCAAAGAGCCGCCCAATGATCCTCATGGTCGGCAGATTTTATCGTAAGTTTGAGCAATTGACTCACATTAGAAGGGACGATTGCCAAATTGTGAGTTTAAAAAGGATTAGGCCGGGTGTGTTTTCTGTCCTTGTCCGCACAATTACGGATGAAAAATTTAAGGTGATAAGTCGGGCAACTGGCGCTATCGAAAGTTTAAGCCAAATCGGAAAATCTCAATTTGATTCAGAAACCGCCTATGTGCTATAAAAGAGACAAACTTCGCAGCAATACATGCGGATTTATCAGAGCGAAACCAACCGCAGTTGATAATCATTGACATTCCTTTTCGCATACCACCACATATCGCTGCTTGCCCCCGCTGGCGTAGGGGTGACATGTCAGCAGCGTCAGCAGGTCGCGGTTCGGTTGAATTTTGATTTTCTCTACCTCGTGGGGCTGGATGATTTGAATGTTGGCCACGGTATAGGTCAGCGTTTCCCACAGGTTTGTCAGCGTAACGGTATCGCCCACCTGCAGACGGTCGATGTGATGGAAGTAGTCCGCGCCGCGCCATCCACGGTGTCCGGCAATGACGCAGTTGGTGTTGTCGCCGCCGATGGGCGCGGAGGTATTACCTAGCACCGCCGCACCTGCGGCAAGGTGAGCGTCGGATGCGCCTAAGTAGACGGGCATGATAAGCTCCATAGCAGGTATCTCTAAGACACCTATAATCTCATCCTCGATGCCGTAGGCAGTCAAGTCGGCGGCGGGCTCCTCGCAGGCTTCAAGGTCGGTGAGGTTGCACTGCTTTTCTGCATAAAGCTGCCGGTTGTACTCCTGCAGAGCCGCCAGCAGTTCGGGGTACTGCTGCTCTGGCTCATTACGGTCAGCCAGGAACTCCTGCACAGCAGTTGCGGCACTGCTTCGGAGTCTGTTCCCCGTGAACACCGGCCATAGCATCACACAGATGCCCGCCACGGCCAACAGTACCGCCAGTACAAGGGATGTCTTACGCATGGCGCATCCTCCTCACTAAGAAGTAACCGCCGCCGACTGCGGCCACCACGCCAAGGCCGATGCCTAAACCAGCGAGGTAGTGTTGTGTCCACGAGGATGCCGCTGGTTTTCCTGCGGCGACAACCGCTTCCTGATCTGGTGTATACAGCACCCGATGGCCTCGCACCAGCAAGCGATGTGTGTTGACCCCAAACGGGGTACACGTCACCAGCGTGACCTGATCCTTGCCATCCTCAATTTGCAGCAGACTCGTGTCCGTGGGCAGCACCGTGTGGATGCTGTCCACTTTGTAGGCCAATGTGTCACCCAGCACATGGATGTAAAACGTGTCGCCCACTGCAAGCTGGTCAATGTCCGAAAACAACTTGGAACTTGCCAGTCCACTGTGCGCCGACAGCACCGCATGGGTGCTGCTGCCGCCCACCGGCAGGGATGTCCCTACCACATGACCCACGGCACGCTCCAGCGTGTCTGCGTCCGTGCCATGCTGCACCGGCAAGTATACGTTGATTTTGGGGATGTCCACATAGGCCATGACGCCGCCCACCGTGAGCTGCTGGGCATAGGCCAAGGGAGGGGCGGATGCCCCTCCCTCGGTAATGGTCGCCGCGCCGGACAACATGGCGTTGTGCTGCTGCGCGGCTTCACGCTGAACGGTCAGCTCGGCGTCATCGGTGTCCGCGATAACTGCGGTGTAGGTGGTTTCCACATCGGAATGATACTTTTCATTCAAGAGTTCTCCCACCAATGGGTAAAACAGAAGCCCCAACGCCACAGCACCGCAAGCCGCCGCCAGTATCCAGCGCTTCACTGCTCGTTCTTGTGCTTACGGCTGCGGATCACGACGAAAGCCGCCGCGCCCAACAGAGCCATGCCACCGATAGTGAACATCCACGTGCCATAGCCGCCGGTCTTGGGCAGGTCGAAGCCGGGGTTGTTGACCACAGTCAGCGGCACAATGGCGTTGCCGTCCGTCATGCTGGCATCCTTGCCGTTGACGGTGGCAGAGGCGGTCAGCAGCTTGGCACCGCACTTCTCGCACTGGCCGCTCTCAGCGGTCTTGATAACGATCTTGACCGCGTCCTTCAGCAGCACGTAGCCCTTGTCGGTAGCAATTTCGGTCAGGCTGTAAGCATCGTCCTCCAGCCCCTTAACTACGATGTGACCCTGTGCATTGGGAATGAACGTAGTAGCATCAGATTTCTTGGCGGTAAGACCCTTGGCGTAGTACACGCCATCCTTCTGCTCTGCGATAATATAGCAATCGTCAATATCGTTGTGCAGCCGGAACTTCACGTTCCGCACGTTGCCGCCGTTGTCAGAAAACTGCTTGAGAACGTCAATGCCGTAGGTGTACACATGGCAGCAGTCCTTGAGGGTATCAAAGTAGGTGTTATTCGTTCTGCGCCACGTCAGTACGACCTCGTTGGGGTTGTCGGTATCGCCCATCTGTGCGTCGGCGGTCAGCGTGGCGGCGTAAGTAATACGCATAGTGCAGTCGGAGTACCCGCGCTTCGCGCTGTCGGTATACACGGTGGCCGCTTCGTTGATCTCCGCCAGACCAGCCTCGGTCATGCGGACGGTCATAATGTTCTGCACGTCATCATAGGTCACGGTGAACTTGCCGGATTCCTCGGCCCACGTGGTGATCTTATCTGTGCAGCCAGCGTCCTTAAAGAACTCGATAACCACATCGTTCTTGTTATAGCGAATGCCCTTGGACATAGTATCGACGTAAGTGTACTCGCTGAGAGAGGAAGCCTTAGAGGTGATCGTGGGCAGGGTGCTCAGAATCTGGTAGTCCACAACATCGCCCACGGAGGCGGTAGCGGTGTGCTCGAAGCCATCGGTGATGTCGGTCAGGCTGCCGGTGTTCTTGCCGGTGGAGTTCTTTGCTTCACGCACGGTCTTATCCAGTGTAGGGTTACCGGTCTGGTTCTTGGGGTAAACAGTCACATCGTAGTTCCATGCCGTGCCGTCGATGGTGGTCATGGGCAGGGACACGAGGAAGGGATTGCAGGTGCTGGTGACATTTTCAGGGACGCGAGTCTCCACGACGAGATACAAGCCCTGCTCCATATTGGAAGTAGAAGTGTGGCCGGTGGCATCCGTCTCGGTCATAGCCACGCCGCTGTTCTTGACGGCGGTTTCCAGAGCGTTCTTCACGTTCGTGGCATTGGCAGTCAGCGCAGCGGACAGCTTGTTGTTGAGCATATCGCTGGTGAAGTAGTTGACACCGCCCTCGGTCTTGTGTGCTTCTGCGCCGGTCAGGCTGATAGCGGACAAAACGGCGGTGCTGCGATCACTGTTGTCGAAGCCATATAGCACGCTCACCGTGCGCTGACCGTCCATGACTTCATTGTTCATGGTGATGTCGGCAATACGGAGGTAGGTGAACTCCACGCCTTGAATGGCATACTTGCTCAACTTGTCGGTAACCGCACCGTCATGCAAGCCAGTAGAAACATAGGACTCAGCGTCCCACGCGCCGTCTTTGCCGGCCGTGGTGATGTCGTACTTATAGATGCTCAGGGATGCTTTTTTGCCGGGGTCGATGGTCGGCTCGGCAAATGCCGTAGTCATCAGGCCGATGACCATGAGCGCCGCCATCAGCAGCGCCAATACGCGATGGATCTTTTTCATTTGGTTTTCTCCTTCATAAAATCAGATTTTTTGCAAAAATAAACACCCGCCATGAGAGCGAGTGCTGCAAACAGAAAATAGGTTGTAAATCCCGTACCGCCTGTGAAGGGCAGGACAAAACCTGCATTGTTGCAGGCGGTGATGGTGACATCGCGGTTGCTGCTGTCCAATACTCCGGCGAACAGCGGCTCAGTCAGCAGCGTGTACCCTGCGGGAGCTTTGGTTTCCGTCACGCGGTACTGCACACCGACCTTTAGGTCGCTCCACTTGGCGACTCCGGTCTTGTCAGTGGTCACTCTGCCCACCTCCGTCCACGTCTTGCCGACCGCGGAAGTCTCCAGCAGCAGCTCCGCGCCAGCAAGCGGGCTGCCCGTCACATCCACCTTGTGGACGGTGATGCTGCCCTTCTCCTCCACGATTTTGACCTTAAAATGAATGTACGCCCACACAGGGTCAGGCAGCGAGGTCAGCGCGGCGCAAGCCTGATAATTGCTACCATTGCTGGGTTCCAGCAGCACGGACTCTGTGCCCTCCACATCCAGCGAGTAGCCGTAGTCGCTGCTGATATAGCTGTTCAGCTGCGCCGCTGCGTCCTTTGTGGCCGTCACGGTCAGCGTGTTCCAGCTCTGATTGACCGTCACGCCGCTGATATTAGTGCTGAAGTAGTACTGCGGCAGCACGCCGTTTGTGTCGGTGGCCGTCCCGGTGTACTGACTGCCGTCCCACGTCAGCGTAATGGCGTTGGCATCCGAAAGCTGGTTGCGGTACTTCACCGCAAAGCTGGGAATCACGCCGTGGCTCATTATGCGATCAATGATGATGTTGTACGCCACCGCCACGTCGTCGCCCGCATAATGGAACAGGTTGGCGCAGGTGGTGTCGTACAGCGTGTAGGGGTACACCGGGCTGCGATAGCCGCACACGAACTCCCACACCACCGCCTGCGTCGCCAGCTGCGCGCAGTCCGGGTGCATATTGAAGCCGTAATTGCCGCCGTAGCCGTAGGCCATAGCCAGTGTCACGGCATACCGCTGATTCCACGTCAAATTGCTCCACGATGTGGAGGAATACTGCAAATCACCGCTGGCGGAGCGCACCTCCGGCTCCATGCAGTAGGCAGGGACAGTCTCCCCGGTGTCGTTCCGAGTGAAATACTTGAGCTTGTTGCTGGTGTACGGTCCCCACTGGGACACCGGCGTTTTGTCCTCGTGATAGCGATATTCGTTGCCGTTGCTGACGGTGCCTGTGACCGTGGCGGCGTGGGCTGTCACAGCGGACAATCCCATGACAGCCACCAGTAGGCACACCAGCGTCAGCAGCTTGGGAATTGTTCTCTTCATGCTCGTCCTTTCTCCCAACGCAAAAGGCCGGCAGCATACGCTGTCGGCCTTTTGGTCGGGTATTCAGTTGGTTTATCCGTACAGCACCACCACGATGTACTCGTCCGATGCCGCGTCGTAGCGGACGGTGCAGTTGAACCGCGCATACACGCTGACTGCTTCCGCGCCGTCCATGGCGGCGAGGCAGGCGAAGGTGGCGTCCACGTTGCCCTTTACGGCGGCGGTCAGTGCCGCCTGCCCGCCGTTCTCCGCCAGCCATGCCACGCTGTCCGCCGTGCCGGGGAAGTAGCTGGAGTCGGCTGCGGTCATGCTGGTGTCGATGGTCACGCCGTACTGCGCCCGCGCATACTCGTTGCCCGCTTGGATAGCCTCCGCAATAGAGTAGATGTTCCCGCTGGCGGCAGGCTTAGGTGCAGGTTCGGGGGTAACTTCCGGCACTGTCTGTTCCTGTTCCTCTGCCGGTGTCGGTGCAGGTGTAGGCGTAGGAGCAGGTTTGCTTTCCGATACAGGCACGGGTGTCGCCGGCTCTTTCGGTGCAGCGGGCGGTGGTGTTTCAGCGGGTGCAGGCTGTTTTTCTGCGGCGTTATCCGCATTCTCTGATGCATCTGCCCGCTCGACAGGCCGCGGCGCGTCCGCACTGTCCTCGGTTTTGCTGTTTTCTTCCACCGTCTGCGATGGCAGTAACGCGGTCGCCACTTCTGCCGTATCATCGGCTTTCTGCGCCGGGGTCAGTTCTGTCTTTGCGGAAATCGGTGTCTGTGTCTTGCCCGATGCTTGCGCTGCACAGCCCGCCATGATCGCCATGCAAAGGATCAGAGCCACGCAGAAAATCGTTCGTTTCATTGTAACATCATCCCTTCGTTTTAAGATACTCCCATTATGTGGTCATAAATATCTGCCGTCAAATTTTTGCTCATCTCTCTACGCTCTGCTCCTGTTTCTTTTCCTGCTGCGGCGGCATAAGACCGCGTTGGATGGCGGCACGCTGCGCGGAGAAGGTCTGCTGGAAATCAGCAATAACACCCATTCTGTCACGTGCTTCCAGTCCGTCAAACATTTCCACAAGCCCTACGGGCTTGGGCTTGTCGCAGGAAACGCCATAGCTGCGGCAAAGCATATAGCTGACGCTGTCCGCGCTCAATGCACAGCTCTCCCTGCTGTAGTATGGGAAATTACCGTGGTCATGGATGCCCGCGTGTACGGCCTCACGACTCAACGCACGGAACGCCGCGCTGTCCGAAATATACCCGCTGACGATGATCTGCTGCCGGTTGGGATCGTACAGCGCATCCTGTCCGCGGGCATCGCCGGTCACAACGGGGACAGGCGACACCATCAGAAGCTGGTACAGCGCCTTGCTCATGGCATCGCTGCCGTCTGCCAACTGATTCTTTGCCGGCTGGCCACGCCCGGTGGTCTGGGAGATGTCGAACACACGCCCCACCTTGTAGCCGCGGTACTGCCGCCCGTCCCTGACGTAGGTATCGCCCACGCGGATCTTCATGCCCACCTCCTCCCGCATGACGTTACGGTTCAGGCTGTTCCACCCCTTAACACTATTGAACACCGTCACCTCCGGGTTCTGCTCCATCGCCAGCAGCACATTGGACGCGCTGAAACGAGGGTTGTCCGCCTGTACATCCAAATAGTGCAGGAATGCGCCGGTACTCTCCGTCACACGCAGTGCGGCGGCGTCATTCATCTCGTTAAGGCTATCGCGCTCATCTGCCTTCCGCTGCTTCCACTCCTCGGTCTGCTGCTCCTTCTGCCGAATCAATTCACTCAAATTTGCCATAATAATCTCCTATCTCTGTTCATGCTCCGGCGCGGCAATGGTTCTTGCCTGCCGCGCCATCTGTTCGGATACCTTCTTCAGCTCCAGCATTTTCGCCCGCACGGATGGCTTATCCATCTCGGTAGACGTTCTGGCACCATTCCCGCGCTCTCTGAAGCTGTTCTCTGACCGAACGCGGGGGTTCGCTTTTTTTGCGGTGTCATCCTCCCGTACCGGCGCAGGATAGCCCATCCGTTCAAAGATGCGGTTGATCTGTCGGGCGTCCTTGGCTTTCGCCATGATCTCCACTGTGCCGGTTTTCTCCACCCGATTGATAATGGGATAGAACAAAACACCGTACCGCTTGCTCTCCATTTGGAAGCCCCGCAGATCCTCCTGCTTGACGGAGAATATGGCCAACTCCTCGCCGTCCTGGATCAGCCGCTTTAGTCCCGTCTTACCGGACAACTTAGGGTTGTCCTTGGCTACTGCCACCAGCAGCGCCGCCAGATTCTTTGCGCCCAGCCCCGCCAGCTTAACAGCACTCTCCGTGATCTGGATGCTCTCCCGCACCACCATATCGGCGGTTTCACCGTTGGTACTCACGCTTTCGCGCCTCCTTTTTCATTTCTTCCCGCCGTTCCGCCTCGGCTTGCTGCACCTGCTGGGATACCAAAGGCACATCCTCAAGTATCCTGCGGCACATGGCAAGCTCCTTCCGCTTTTCCCGCAGGGCGGCGGTCTGGCGGTCGATCTCCGCGCTGCACTGCGCTTTGTACGCCTCATCTTCTGCATCTCTCCTTTCCCGATATAGTGGTTTTCTCTGCTGCTCACCGTTGTATATCTTCCGTTCAAGGGCGGCGATCCGCTGCTCCAAATCCTCCGCCGTGGTCAGGCCGTTCGCCCACAGATACCGAAACTGCCGGTCATACCGCTGTAAGCGGATGACCTCCTGCCGCATGGAAAAAGGGACACGCCGGAAGTTCTTCTTCCGATGCGTCCCTCGCAGCAGGTACAGGTATCTGAGATAGAGTGCCTGAAACCCTTTTATCTTCCTTTGTGTCCCTGTGGGACGCCTACCTTTGATGCGATACCGTCTGCCCGTATGCGTAAAGGTATGTGTCGCCAGTGTGCTGCCCTCCCGCTGGGTAGCCAGCCGTCTACGGATGTCCTGCTCCGTATACCCGTCGCCCAGGCTATCCAGCCGTATCGCCCGCTTGCCGCCCGGCGGCAGCACGGTCACATATTTGCGGTCGGGCCGGTTCTGCACCACATACCCCTCCCGCCGCAGGAGCATCAGAAACGTCTCGTATGTATACGCCTCTCCGATGAATCGGTCAATATCGCCGCGAATGATGCTGCGGATAGTGGGCTTGCCGGTGTTCTCCGCTTTCCATTCGGCGTAGTGTTTCCCCTTGCCCTGCGGCGTGATAGTAGATAGGTCATTTTCCCGGCAAAGGGTGTCGGATGTGCTTCGCACTTCAAAATAATAGCTGCCGGGGCTGCTGTGATATTTTTTGCCATCCACAAAAGACACAGAGTTCACCACCACATGATTGTGCAGATGGGCCCTATCCAGATGTGTCCCGACGACCACCTCGTAGCGGTCGCCAAACAGGCGCTGGGCAAACGCCACGCCGATGGCGTGAGCCTGCTCCGGCGTCACCTCACCGGGCGCAAAGGATTGGATGAAATGATACCCCACTACGCCGCCCAGCTTGCCGAAACGGCTCTTTGTCGCCTGCATCTCTGTATAAGCGGTCTCACAACTATCGCAGTTGATGGCGGACGTAAAGAAATGCTGTTCCGTTTTCTCTGGATTTGCGGCATAAGTAATACCCGTATCCAACGCAGTCTTTTCTCCGTTGACAGCATAGTTTACCCGCTTATCCAGTCGGTCACGGATGGCGATGATCTTCGTGATGGCCATATCAGAGTTCTTTCGCCGCCTGCCAAAGCATTCCCTGCATCATCTTGATATGCGCTATATCCTCCATGCGGACAAAACCACTGGCATTGGCCACCTTGGCGATCTGGTTGATGTTTACGGCCACGCCGGATATCTGGCGCAGCAGCTCCGTCAGCTCGCCGGGCGGACGGGGACGTAATTCCGCGCCCACAATAAGCCTGCGGATCACCGGCTCCATTTTCAGGCCGGTATCCATGGAAAGCTGCTTCAAATGTGCGTACTCTGTGCTGTCCAGCCGCAGAGAGACGCGCTTTGCAATTTCTCTCATGTGTTCTACTCCTTCCTTTTTTAATGGGGGTCTTAGGGGGCTTCGCCCCTTAACAAGCGCGTTTTGCTGTCAAAATGCTATGCTTGCCAGGACAGCGGCGCTCTGCACCGCGTCCTGCAATACCTGCCGAAGAAAGAAATCAGCGGGCTTCGCCGCGCTGCGCGTCACGCCGATACCTCAGCAGATCATTGTAGTCTTTTCCCCGCACCGGAGGTCTGTCAATGACCTCGTATCCTCTCAGCAGTTCCTTCAACACCGCCGCTGCTTTCCGTCCCGGCTCATCATTGTCCAGACACAGCACAATGCGGGTAATATGGGGTGCGGCCTTCAAATACAGCGAAAGCGCCGGTGGCAGCTGCCGATCTTCCTTCCCGACACCTCCCAGCGACAGTGTGTTTGCCTTGCGCCAGTCCCTCCCCTGCTGCTTCAGCAGCGTCAGGTAGGAAAGGGCATCAATGGCGCTTTCAAAAACGCACAGGGTAGGGCTGTCCCCCGGTGTCATCGGCACTGCGAAGGAATACCGCTTGTCGCTGCCGGCCACCTCGCCCACAAAACGCTTGTCTTGCAGCGTCCCCCGCTGCATGGCATAGGCCGGTCTGTCACCGGCAAAGCCTACGAACACGCAGTTGTGATGCTGTGCCGATTCATAGAGCAGGCCGTGTTTGATGCAGTGGTTGATGATCTCCGGGTCGATACCGCGCCCACGCAAGTATGAAAAAACACGCCGGTTGTCGGCGTGTCTGGGCGGCAGGGAAAATGATTTTGTCGGGCGGGCTTTCCGGCGCGGCGGTTCTGCCAAAGGTACGCCGCCAGCGCTCAGGATGCGCTGCACAGCATCCGGCAGAGACAGCTTCCGCACAGTGGTCAGATAGTCCAGCGCACTGCTGCCGCCAACACCCCGTGACCACCAGTACCATTCCCCGTTGGAGATTTTCAAGCTGTCATGGCTTTTGGTTGCATAAGCATTGCCGCCCACGCTGACCAGTTCATCCGGTTCACAGCACCGCAGATAGGTCAGCAGATCCATCTCACGGGCGCGGGCTAACTGCTCTGGCGGGATAAACGGCATAGGGCATCACCTCCTTTTTCCGTGGTCATCTCCTGTTTTGCGTCTGTTGAAATAGGCAGAGCTAAAGACAGCGGGCTGCAATATAGCCCACTGCCTTTAGCTGTTTGGCTGCTTTGATATTAAACGCTGGCCGCAGTCAAGGCATTATCGCCTGCCTTAAAATTGCATTGCTTCGCTATCCTCCAGACCGTGCTGGAAGAACATGATATAGTAGATGGGGATATAGATGATTTTCCCCTTCGTAGAGACTGTTCGCTCATTGGACACAACAAAGGCTTTCTGAATATGATAGTCTTCATTCTTCACGAAGTTATTCAGCGCACTGTGGATGGTATAGTCCTTACCGGACTTTACTTCAATGGGGACGGCGGATAAGGTGGCATAATCGTCGATGAGGAAATCTACTTCACCTTTATGGCGATTATCATAATAGAACAGTTCGTAACCATGCGCGATAAGCTCGCTGGCTACGACGCTTTCATAGACGGAGCCGAGATTGATGCTGGCTTCATCGTCCAGCACAGCTCGGATGTTATTGCCATAAAGGATGCCGGTCAGGACGCCCACATCATTCAGGTATAGCTTCAGCAGGTTTTTCCCTGTGGACTCGACCAGAGGGAATACTGGGTTAGAGATAGCCTGAACATTGAGGGCAATGCCTGCACTGATCAGATACTCGAACTCGTTTTGATAATCTGCGAAGGTCTTCCCCTTCTTATCTTCTATGCTCTGTGCTACGACACGTTTTTTCTTATTCTCCATGTTGGAGGGAATCAGGTCATAGATACGGCGGATCTTCAGCTTGCGCTCCTCGTCATACTTGGATGCGTCGGCGGCATAGTAATCATGAATCTCCTGTTGAATCTCACGGACGAACTGAATGTTGTGATTTTCCAGATAGGAATTGACCGCATCCGGCAGACCGCCGACCAACAGATACTTTCGGAAGTAGTCCATCATCTTATTGTGGGTCGGCTCGTCCAGGGCTTCCAGTCGTTCAAACTTCTTCCGCATGGCAGACACGGCAAACTCGTTCAGCCCGTTGGCATAGAGGAATTCCTCGAAGTCCAGAGGGAACATCCGAACTTTACGGATGCTTCCCATGGGGATCGATGTTGTCTGCGACAGAGTCACCCCCAACAGGGAGCCGCTGGCAATATAAGTGAATCGATCATCTTGGGACAGAAACTTCAGCAGCGTCAGCAGATGAGGATATGCCTGGATCTCGTCGATAAAAATCAGGGTGTTGTCTTTCTGCTTCATCTTGCTGCCTTCCAGCATACTGACTTGTAGGTAGAAGTCCTCGACGGTTTTCGTTTCGGCAAATAACCGTGGGCCGATGGAGTCCTCCACCATGTTGATCTCGATGAAGTTTTCAAACAGTTTGTGTCCTACATGTCGGATGATATAGGTTTTTCCGACCTGACGCGCACCGTCTATCAGAAGGATTTTCTTTGAATCGCTTTGCAGATGATCTTCGATAAGAGATTCGATTTTCCGAAACAGCATCATCGTCCCTCCTTGTGCTGACTTTTCAACCGTAGTATACACCGCAAAGAGCAACTTTTCAATATAATTGTGTAGAAGCTGTTGGCACTTTTCAAAGACACAGATGATGAGGTTTTCCCTGATTCGTCGTCATGCCCCTTGTGACAAAACCACACTTTTCCAAACAGGGAACTTTCTGTATTAATGAGCGCCCGTTTTGTTCCCTATTTTTATTTCGTGAAAAAGGGAACTTCCGTGCAGAAGTTTCCTTTCCCGGCTGCGCGCCCCGCAAGCATACGCAGCACGATCACCATGCGCACCATACCAAGGTCTACGGTTGCTGTCAAACTATTTCACCTTGCCAGCCCCGCCCGCATACGGTGCGCGTAGTTTTCCGACGACTGGCGGAAGATTACTCCGTTAGCTGGTGAAAGGAGTGCGCTACTAAAATGCAAAAGCGCAGGCACTTACCTGCGCTTTTGTCACGGATTTTTTTGATTGTTACGCATTGGCGCGCTGAAGATAAAACTCACTCTCCGCGACGCGGATTACAAAATCATACCCCAGCCTGTTCGCCTCGGACATATTGATATTGTAACGCTTGCTGACCTGCCGCAGATAAGCAAAATATGCTTTATCCTCCTGTGTAAGCGGCGCGACCCACCCTGTCTGGGCGGCGTGATCTTCTATGCGCCGGAGATATTCAAGCTCTTTCTGATCCATTGTCACGCACCTCCATAGTAAAAGTTGACAAAATATCCTCTGCCGCGCCTTCCCATATCACCAAACGATACGGATCGTATGACGCAACCTGCCGTGCGCCAAATTTCTCCATATAGTAACTCAGGAGCTCACTGGTTTTTGCCTTGAATATCAAAACCCCGTCAAATCCTGCATCCAGCGAAATCTGTATGGCGTAAGCAAACAGTGCCTTTGCAATCCCGACGTACTTTTTCGATCCGCTCTCCGAATGGAGAAGATTAGCGTTGCTATGGTGGGCATTTTCAAAAGTACTTTACCACATTTGAGGTCAAAAAACAAGTGCTCTCCTGTATTCAAAGTGCCCGTAGTCTCTACCTCTCCGGCGCATCTTTCTTCTGAGCTTTTCTCTCCTTGTCCCTGCGGATCGCATCGCTGGCGCAACACTCTATGCTGCTGCGGAAATTGTCCATCTCGCTCGTCTCGCGTTTCACCCAGTCGTCGTATAACTCCGCCAGCGGATTCTCAAACCACAGCAGGGCGTTGAGCTGCTGCGGTGTCAGACCGGTTTCCTCCTCAAAAAGCATCAGGATATTGTCGCGGCAGGCGATCTCATAGGCGTGGGCAATAATATCGTCCGCCGTTTGCTCCCGCAGCTCCGCAAGGAATCGTTGGTTTTCCTCCTGCATCCTCTGATACAGCTTTTCTTCCATCATTTCTTTTGTCACGCTACAAACCTCCGTATCTCCGAATGTGTTGCACTATCTCGCCAGTCCTGCCCGCATACGGTGCGCGTAGTTATCCACGCTGTACCGCCGCATATAGGCGTTCTCACTGGGCGCGGCACTGTTCAGATCAATGCCCTCCAGCCGGTAATCATCGGGCCGCAGCACCTCCTCCACGGGGATCACGCGGACACGCGCCCTGCTTTTCCACTCGCCGCCGAACACGCCGCCCACGCTGTGAAAGCCCCTGTCGCCGCACACCCACAGCAGCCGCTTCCCTGCCGGTATGCTGCCCAAAGGCTGTTTGAGAACGACTACAGAACGCGGCTCTGCACCAGCCACCCGATAGTAACCGGCCTGCTCCGCCTTCTCGTATGTGCGTATCAGCTTCTCGAATTTCCACTGCGGCTCAATGTAAAGAAAGCTCTCCTGGTATCCCATATCGACCTACCTTTCTAACTCTGTCGTTTTTCTTGTCGGAGACTGCTGGCTATTATCCGGTGCTTCCGTTTCGGCTACGACCTCCGGCTCACGCTTGTCCATATTCAGCAGGGCGTTCAGTTCCTCCGACCGCGCCAGCTTTGTTTGCAGCTCCTCCTCACGCGGAAATGGCTTCAACACCTCCACCTTCGCCGTTTTCAGCTGGTTATGCAGATCACTCAGCTTTTCCCGGCAAGCCTGCTCCTTGAGAGGCAGCGATTCCAGCAGATTATCCATGCGTTGGATATTGCCGAACACATCGGTGCCCAGCGTCACCACATGGCGTAGCTGCCCGATCATGGTCAGCCTGTACTCCTGTGAAAAGCTGTCAAAGGACAGCTCCAGCGTCAGGCCACGGTAGGAGCCCACCTGCGTCGCCTCCGGTGTCAGCATATTCTGGCACAGCACCAGCAGCTCCGCGCCAGCCGCCTTTTTCTCGGTGTAGACCTTACCCGCCAGCGTCATGGGCGAAAATCCGTCCTCATTAGGCGCGGTGTGCGCCTTGACTGCGGCAATATCTGCATCGTACCCGGCAAGGCGCTCCTGCGTCTCAGCAAGAGACTTGGGGAACGTCTTGCTGATGGCATCCTCCAGTGCGTACCGCTGGCTGAGGTGGCTGCTTTTCAGCAGCTTCAGCTTCGTCACTTCAATGTCCAAATCCATTTTCTCTTTAATGAGCGGGTTGCCGCTGGCCAGCGCTTTGATCTCCGCATAGGAAAGTGCCTGTTCGTCCACATCCTCAGCGCTGCGTACTGGCGACTTGCTGGTCATGATCTGCGCGATGAATTTCTGCTTCCGCTCCACCAGTTGGTAGAGGTAAGCGTCGAATGTACCCTCGGTGACGTAACTGTAAATGTCCACCTCGGCATTTTCGTTGCCCTGCCGGATGATGCGCCCCTCCCGCTGCTGGAGATCTGCGGGCCGCCATGGACAATCCAAATGGTGCAATGCCACCAGCTTCTGCTGGCAGTTGGTTCCGGCACCCATGCGCTGGGTGCTGCCCAACAGCACCCGCACCTGACCGGCGCGCACCTTGGCGAACAGGTCTTTTTTCTGCGCCTCCGTCTTAGCGTCATGGATATAGGCGATCTCATTTTCCGGCACGCCCATTTCCACCAGCTTACTGCGGATGTCGTCATAAACGCTGAAAACACCTTCACTCTTTGGCGTGGACAGGTCACAGAAAATCATCTGCGTGGAGTGCTTTTCCGCCGTGCGCCGCCAGATGTCAAATACTGTCTCCGCGCACTTGACCGCTTTGCTCTCCGGGTCGGCGGGCAGCATAGGGTTGATGAGCCGCTGGTCTAATGCCAGCTTCCGGCCATCGTTGGTGATCAGCAGCATATTGTCCACGCTGCTGTCCACCTGTTTGTTGCGTACCTGCTCGGCACGCTCCGCCAGCGACGCTACCATTTGCTTCTGATACTCGGACGGTTTCAGGGCAATATTGTGGTAGTGTGCCTCCGGCACAGGCAGGTTCAGCATATCCGCCGTTTGGATGTCCGCCACATTTTTGAATACGGAGATCAGCTCCGGCAGGTTGTTGAACTTGGAAAAGCAGGTCTTGGCTCGGTAGCCCGTCCCCTCCGGGGCAAGCTCGATAGCCGTGACCGTTTCACCGTAGTTGGCAGCCCATGCGTCAAAATGCTGGAAGCCCTGCTCCTGCAACGCTCCCATTTGCAAGTACCGCTGGATGGTGTATAGCTCCACCATGCTGTTAGAGATAGGCGTACCGGTGGCGAACACCACGCCACGGCCACCGGTGATCTCGTCTAAGTACCGGCACTTCATGAAAAGGTCACTGGACTTCTGCGCCTCGGTCTGCGCGATACCGCTGACATTCCGCATTTTGGTATAGAGAAACAGATTTTTATAGTAGTGGCTCTCGTCGATGAACAGCCGATCAACGCCCAGTTCCTCGAACGTGACCACATCGTCCTTCCGGCTCTGGTCGTTCAGCTTGTCCAGCTTATTCTGCAAGCCCTTGCGGGTCTTTTCCATCTGCTTGATGGTGAAGTTCTCCGCATGGGCATTCTTTGCCTCCTGAATGCCCAGGATGATCTCATCCATCTGCTGCTCCAAAATAGCCCGCTGCCGCTGGATGCTGACGGGTATCTTCTCGAACTGACTGTGCCCGATGATAACGGCGTCATAGTCGCCGGTAGCGATGCGCCCGCAGAACTTCTTGCGATTTTTTGTTTCAAAATCCTTTTTCGTGGCCACCAGCACATTGGCGGCAGGATAGAGCTGCAAGAACTCGCTGGCCCACTGCTCCGTCAGGTGGTTCGGTACCACAAAGAGAGATTTCTGACACAGACCCAGCCGCTTGGATTCCATGGCCGCCGCCACCATCTCGAAGGTCTTACCCGCACCCACCACATGGGCCAGCAGCGTGTTGCCGCCATAGAGGATGTGGGCGATGGCGTTCACCTGATGCTTTCGCAGGGTGATCTCCGGATTCATGCCGGAAAAGTTGATGTGGCTGCCGTCGTATTCCCGTGGGCGGTTGCTGTTGAACAGGATGTTATACGCCTTGCAGATCTTCTCCCGCCGCTCCGGGTCTTTCCATATCCACTCAGAAAACGCCTCCTTCAGCAGCTCCTGCTTGCTCTGTGCAATGGCTGTTTCCTTTTTGTTGAGCACCGCCACACGCCGCCCGTCCGTATCATATTGATAGTCGAAAATGCGGACGTCTTTCAGGTTCAGACTGCTCTCGATGATGTCGTAGGCACTGGCTCGCGACGTACCATAGGTGCTGTACGCCTTGACATTATAGCTGTCCTTGCTCTTGCCCTCGATACGCCACTCGCCGGTGATCTGGGAGTAATGCACCTTGATATCCCACCGCGCACGGCGGGGCGTGTCCAGCGTCTCAAAGATGAACTGCCGGACATACTCCGGACTCAGCCATGTGGCACCCAGCTTCACAGAAATCTCACTGGCGGTCAAGTCCACGGGCTGCACCTTCCCCAATGCCTCCACATTGGGAAGGTACCGCGGCTCTGTTTCCGCTTTTGCCCGCACCTCCGCCAGCTTCCGCCGCACATTGCCGGACAGGTACTCGTCGGCGGGCAGGTATTTCTCGCCGCCCCTTTCCCCGTAATCAGGGTTCAGAAAGACGACGCCCTGCAAGTCTGCGAAAAGGGTGTCCTCATCCTTGCCGGTGAGCTGCCCCATATACGTCATATCTACGCGGGCTTTCTCCCCGATGGACAGGGCCAGTGCCTCCACCGCCGTATCTACTCTTTCGGCAGGCCGGTGGCTGCGGATGGTGCGTTTGGTGAACAGGTCGGCTTTCCGCTTCAGGCCGCCCTCCTCATCCAGCACCTCCAGCGAACACAGCAGGAAATAGGAGCTGTCCTGGTCAAAAGCGATGGCGTTGCCCCGTGAGTTGATAAGCCCATAGTCGTGGGTAAAGCAGTCATAGAGGTCGTTCAGCTTTGCTTGCTGCTGGCGTATCATGCCATCCGGATAGTCCTCCGTCTGATACTCCAGCAGCGTCCGCACACAATCCCGCAGGCCGATCATACCGCGGATGCGGCTCTCGGCAGTCTTGGACACCTCCACCGGGTTCATGCGGCTGTCCTCACGGTAATAGAGCTTGTCATTCACCAGCGTATAGGAAAAATTGCGGACGGTGGGATCTGCCGCGATGGATTGATCTTCTCCCTCCAGCTCCTCCGCCCGGTCGTAGGCATTGATCTCACCGTGGATATTCTGCACGGCGTTGGCAAGGAGGCTGTCCAGCAGCTGCTCCGGAAACGGCACACAGGTGGGCTCCGAGCCATACGGTCCCGATACCATTTTCATCTCGCCCAGCACCATATCCGGGTGGTCGATGAAATAACGGTTCATGGTGATACCGTCGTCATTCGTCCCCAACTGCACCCAGTCTGGCTCAATGTCCACCATGCGGTCACGTTTTTGCAGGAACAGAATATCCGATACCACCTCCGTACCCGCTGCCGCCTTGAAGGTATCGTTGGGCAAACGAATCGCGCCCAACAGCTCCGCCCGCTGGGCAATGTACTTCCGCACGTTAGAGGTGCGTTTGTCCATGGTGTAGCTGGAGGTAACGAACGTCACCACGCCGCCCGGCCTCACCTTATCCAGCGTCTTGGCGAAGAAATACTCGTGGATGGACAGGTTCAGCCGGTCATAGCGCCGATCCTGCACCTTGAACTGGCCAAAGGGAACGTTGCCCACAGCCACGTCAAAGAAGTTGTCGGGGAAGTCCATCTTTTCATAGCCGCGAACGGAAATACTGCTGCGTGGGTACAACTGACGGGCAATGCGTCCTGAAACGTCATCCAGCTCCACGCCGTAGACCTTGCTCTCCGCCATGCCCTCCGGCAGCATACCGAGGAAATGACCGACGCCGCAGGCAGGCTCCAGCACGTTGCCCTGCCGGAAGCCCATCTGCCCCAGCGCGGCGTAGATGCTGCGGATCACCACAGGCGGCGTATAGAAGGCGGTCAGTGTGGATTCCCGCGCCGCGGCGTACTCTGTTTCGGACAGCAGCCCCTTTAGTTCCTCATACCGGCTGTGCTTGGGGTCGAAGCAGTCCGCCAAACCGCCCCAGCCCACATACGAGGACAAGACCTCCTGCTCCTCCGCCGTGGCGAGGCGATTCTCCGTCTCCACCTGCTTCAAAAGTCGTATCGCCGCCACGTTGTTGGCATACCGCTGGCTGGGCGGTGCTGCACCCAGGGCATCGTCGGTGATGCGGT
>OGPL01001239.1_pt1 | contig 24168 bp, 19 predicted proteins | sample 1552901 | NCBI WGS metagenome assembly OGPL01 (sample SAMEA2580244, study PRJEB22360) | human gut metagenome | biome: human gut; feature: human-associated habitat; material: faeces | place: Denmark | collected 2008/2010 | reverse complement strand
TTGCCCCGAACCCCCGCCCGCGCCTCCTGCCGCTGCTGCCGCAGGTGCTGACGCTGGTGTTCCGCTTCATTGCGGAGCTGCCGGAAAACCTCGTGATGGCAAGCCGCGCGACCATCTTCCGGATGCGCAAGACGCGCAAGCCCGTGCCAGTCGGCAACCGCTTCACCTACACGCTGGGGCGCGCGCTGAACGCACTGGCGCGGCTGCTTAACCGCACGATTCTGCACCGTCACCCGATGCGCACGGACTTCGAGTATGTGCTGGACGCTTCCTTCCGTGAAGTTTCCAGCGGCATCCGCAGCATGAGCGTGAGCATTTCCTTCGGGCTGCTGCTGCTGTGCATTGGGCTGTATGTAACCTGTTTGTATCTGCTGCAATAATCGGCATAATTATTTGCGGAGGCATTTCCGGGCTGCGAACCCTTGTGCAGCCCGGTTTTTGCTGCTAAAACAATGGGTTTTCGCTGTTTTCGATACTTTTCGTCAGCGTTCTTTGGCAGATTTGGGCGTTTTTAGACAAATTGTCGTGGAAGCTGGCGGGAAGCATACTTGTCATTTTCCCATTTCTGTGGTATGATACACAACGGCAATGCAAACAATGATTTTGCATCGCAATGTTTGATTCCGGAACAGGGCATTCAACGGCATTCCACGAAAGCCCTTTGCAAATAAAAGGAGGATTCCCATGCCTACGACATCTTTTGACAAGGATTCCATCAAGGCATCCATTATCGGCAAGCTGCAGCGCTATAACGGCCGCACCATCGAGGAAGCTTCGAATGGGCAGATTTATCGCGCACTGGCTTCCACCGTCCGCGACCAGATTATGCAGAAATGGATGATTTCCCGCGAAGAACGCAAGACGAACAACAACAAGCGTCTATTTTACCTCTCCGTGGAATTTCTGATGGGCCGCAGCCTATACACCAACATCCTGAACCTCGTCTCGCTCGACGCCTACAAGCAGGCGCTGGACGAACTGCACATCGACGTGGACAAGGTGCTTCAGGAAGAGCCTGAACCCGCGCTGGGCAACGGCGGTCTGGGCCGTCTGGCAGCGTGCTTCATGGACTCGCTGGCGTCCCTTGACCTGCCTGCGATGGGCTGCTCCATCCGCTATGAATACGGTCTGTTCCGCCAGAAGATTGTGGACGGTCAGCAGGTCGAGCTGCCGGACTACTGGCTGGGCAACGGCAACGTGTGGGAAATGCCCGTAATGGAGGACGCCTGCGAGGTGCACTTCAACGGTCACGTTGAAATGGGCAACGAGAACGGCCGCACGGTGTTCCGTCACGTCGGCTACAACACGGTCGAGGCTGTCCCCTACGACATGCCGCTGGTGGGCTATGACACCTCCACCGTCAACAGTCTGCGCCTGTGGAGCGCCCGCGCCCCGAAGCGCATTGACCTGAGCGACTTCAACCACGGCCACTATGTGCAGGCGTCGGAGGAAAAGGAACTGGCGGAAGCTATCTCCAACATCCTCTACCCCGAAGACAACCACTATGAAGGCAAGCTGCTCCGCTTGAAGCAGCAGTATTTCTTCACCTCCGCCACTCTCCAGTACATCCTCAAGGACTTCAAGAAGCTCAACGGCACGAACTGGAGCAAGCTGCCGGAGAAGGTCGTCATCCACATCAACGACACGCATCCGGGTCTGGCGATTCCGGAACTGATGCGCCTGCTGATGGACGAAGAAGGCTTGGGCTGGGACGAAGCGCAGCAGATTGTCAGCCGTACGATGGCGTACACCAACCACACCATCATGGCGGAAGCGCTCGAAAAGTGGCCGGAAGATATGGTGAAGAGCCTGCTGCCGCGCATCTATCAGATTTTGGTGGAAATGAACAAGCGTCTCTGCGCGCGCCTGTGGAACTTCTTCCCCGGCGAAGCGGAGCGCGTGGGCCGCATGGCGATTATTGCCTACGGTTACATCCACATGGCGAACCTGTGCGTTGCCATGACGTTCTCCACCAACGGCGTGAGCAAGCTACACGGTGATATCCTCAAGCAGGAGACGTTCCACGACTTCTACCTCGTTATGCCGGAGAAGTTCAGCGCAATTACCAACGGCATCACGCATCGCCGCTGGCTGATGGCGTGCAACCCGGAACTGACCAAGCTTATCTGCGACACCATCGGCACAGACTGGGTGAAAGATCCGGAACTGCTGCATGACCTTGCGCCCTATGCTGACGACGCGGCGTTCCGCGAGCAGTTTGAGAAGATTAAGCACAACAACAAGGTTCGCCTGTCGAATTTCCTGAAAGAACATCAGGGCGCAATCGTTGACCCGAACTTCATCTTCGACGCACAGTCCAAGCGGCTGCACGAATACAAGCGTCAGATGCTCAACGCTTTGCACATCCTTGTGCTGTACAACCGCATCGTCAATGACCCGAACTTCACCATGCGGCCGCGTGTGTTCATCTTCGGCTCGAAGGCAGCGCCGGGCTACAACCGCGCCAAGCTGATTATCCGCTTCATCAACGGTCTGTCCGCGCTGATTGCCAAGCACCCGCGCGCCAGCAAGATGCTGCAGGTCGTCTTCCTCGAAAACTACGACGTGTCCAGCGCGCAGCTGCTGATTCCGGCAACCGAAATCTCCGAGCAGATTTCCACCGCGTCCAAGGAAGCCAGCGGCACGGGCAACATGAAGTACATGATGAACGGCGCCATCACGATCGGCACGATGGACGGCGCAAACGTCGAGATTTTCGAGCAGGTCGGCATGGATAACATCTACATCTTCGGTATGCGTTCCGACACGGTGCTGGATATGTACCGTGAGCGCAACTACAACCCGATGACCATCTTTGAGACGAATCAGGAACTGCGTCTGGCGTTGACCCAGATGATCGACGGCACCGTGCTGCCGGACGCGCCGAGCGCCCTGCAGGATTTGTATCACAGCCTGCTGATTGGCGACTGGGGCAACATGGCCGATCCGTTCTTCGTCCTGAAAGACTTCGGCTCGTACTCGATGGCGCAGCGCCGCATCGACGCGGATTATGCCGACCGCGACAAGTGGAACCGCATGGCGGTCATCAACACCGCAATGTCCGGTGTTTTCTGCTCCGACCGCACAATTCGCGAGTACAACGACACCATTTGGCATCTTGACCCGCTCAAGCGCAAGGTATAAACTGCATATTTTCGAGAGCACTGCGGAAAAATATCCATCCGCAGTGCTCCCGGTTCAAAAGTCCGGAGCATTTCGGGCTTTTTTGCCGTGTTTCCGCAATTATTGATGATTGGATGGATGGATATCATGCTGCTGCACGATTCCCACAACGAATTTTATCGCACACCGTCCGGCCCTGCTCCGGCTGGCAGCAATGTTCTGATTCGCCTGCACTGCGACGAAGCGACGAGCGTCGTCCTGCGCACTTGGATGACAGAAGAACTTTGCTACACCATGCTGCCGACCGCTGAGCATGTCTGGGAAGTTGCCATTCCCCTGCCGACCACGCCGGGGCTTTTCTGGTATTACTTCCTGATTTACCGCAAGGACGGCCGCACCATCCGCTATGGCAACCAGCCGGACAAACTTGGCGGCGTCGGTGTCGCGTATGACCACGGCGAGCCGGAAGCCTTCCAGATTACGCTCTATGACCCGGCTTACAAGACGCCGGAAGCCTTCCACGGGGCGAATATCTACCAGATTTTCCCCGACCGTTTCCGCCATGCGCCAACAAAAGCCGTTGATGACCGCAAAGACCGCTATGTCCACCAGAATTGGGATGAAGAGCTGTTGTGCGTGGGCGACCTGCGCGGCGGCAAGTATCAGGAGCTGGATTTCTACGGCGGCACGCTGACCGGCATTCAGGAGAAGCTGCCCTACCTGAAGGACATGGGCATCGACATTATCTACCTGAACCCGATTTTCCGCGCACGGTCGAATCACCGCTACGACACGGGCAACTACACGCAGGTTGACCCGCTGTGCGGCACGAACACGGAGTTCACCGAACTGTGCGGAGCGGCGAAGAAAGTCGGCATCCGCGTGATGCTCGACGGCGTATTTTCCCACACGGGCGAAGACAGCGTGTACTTCAACCACTTCGGGCATTATCCGACGCTCGGCGCCTATCAGGGGCAATCCTCCCCCTACTACGACTGGTACACCTTCAACCACTATCCGGAAGACTACAAGGCATGGTGGGGCATTCTCTCCCTGCCGGAGCTGCGCAAGGACAATCCGGAATACCAGAAGTTCATGTTCCAGCCGCACGAGGGTGTTGTGCCGCGTTGGATTGAGGCGGGCAGCTGCGGCTGGCGGCTGGATGTGGCGGACGAATTGCCGGTGGACTTCCTGCGCAAGCTGCGCGTCGGATAATGGGGGGCCTCCGGGCCCAAGCGGGGCCCGGCCGCAAAGGCCGCCGACCCGGAAGCCGTTGTCTTGGGCGAAGTGTGGGAGGACGCGAGCAACAAGGTTGCTTACGGCGAAACGCGCTGCTACTGCACAGGCGACACGCTCGACAGCGTGATGAACTACCCCGTGCGCGAGGCGATTCTCAACTTTGTGATGGGCAAAACGTCCGCCAGCACCTTTGTGCGCCTGATTCACCATCAGGAGGAGGTTTACCCGGCGCAGTTCCGTTACGCGCTGATGAACCTCGTCGGCAGCCACGACCGCTGCCGTGCGCTGAACATCCTCGCTGGACGCGAATGTCAGGAACTGAGCAAGGCAGATCAGCAGCATGTCCACCTGAACGTGGAAGAGTACGAGTTAGCTGTGAGGCGCTACAAGCTTTGCATCGACCTGCTGTGCGCGCTGCCGGGCTGCGCAACGGTGTACTATGGGGACGAAGTTGGGCTGACCGGCTGCCACGACCCGTGGAATCGCCGCGCCTTCCCGTGGGGGCGCGAAGACAAGTCGCTGCAGAAATACGTCGCAAACAAGCTGCGCCATCGGCAGGAATCCGACCTGCTGCGCCTCGGCTACTGCGACATCGAAGCGCCGGATGACGACACGCTGCTCATTACGCGCCGCATGAAGGACGGTCACGACGCGCTTGGGCAGGAATCGACCGTCACGGGCAAGGAAATCATCAAGGTGTGCCGGAAGCTGCACTAAAAGATACAATTGCATAGCAATAGCGCCGCTTGGTTTCATTGCGAAATCAGGCGGCGCTTTTCGTTACTCAATCCCCGCCGGGCGCACAGTCGTCCGCCCTGTCGGCTCCTGCCACACGTCATAGAAGCCAATCAGATTGCCCGGATTCGTCGTCCGATACACCTGCACGGCGCGGCGCAAATCCTCCCGCTCGATGCGGACGCTCAGCCCGCACCCCATCGCCACCGCGCGCGGCGTAATCATCACCGACGCACGCACCCCGTGCTGGCGCAAATCGCGTTCAAACGCCATCACCTGTTGACGCGAACGGAACGCCGCAATGCAAAACTCCTCCCTCATCGGTTCTACCGCCTCCTTTTCGCCATTAGAATAATATGAAAAAACGCCCGCCGAGGTTCGCGGACGATGGAGGAAAAGCGTCGATGATTTATCTGGACAATGCCGCGACGAGCTTCCCGAAGCCGCCTGAGGTCATTCGGGCGATGGCGGGCGTAGAGGAGAAGATGGGCGCGAATCCCGGACGCGGCGGGCATCGGCTGGCACTGCGCGCGGGGCGGGTGGTGGAGCACTGCCGGGAGGAAGCCGCACGGCTGCTGGGTGTGCATCATCCGGAGCGGATTCTGTTCACCGCAAACTGCACTGAAGCGCTGAATCTCGCCATTTCCGGCACGCTACGGCGCGGCGACGAGGTCATCTGCTCCTACGCGGAACACAACGCTGTCATGCGGCTGCTCGACCGCTACGTTTCGCGCGGGGAAATCACGGTGCATATGCTTGCGCCGGATGAACGCGGTATCCTGTCCCCTGCTTCTCTACGCCGCGTCATCAGCCGCAAAACCGCACTGGTGATCATCGCCCACGCCAGCAACGTCACGGGGCTGATTCAGCCGATTGCACAGCTGGGCGCGGTCTGCCGGGAGCGCGGCGTTCCCCTGCTGGTGGATGCGGCGCAGACGGCCGGGATGGCGGACGTTTCGCCAGACGTGCTGTGCGCAGACATGGTGGCAATGCCGGGGCACAAGGGGCTGCTGGGGCCGCAGGGCACGGGACTGCTTGTGCTGGGCTACGGCATGAACCCTGAACCGCTGCTGCTTGGCGGAACCGGCTCGATGAGTGAGAGCGTCCGTCAGCCGGACATGCTGCCCGACCGCTACGAGAGCGGCACGGTGAACCTGCCCGGCATAGCGGGGCTGTACGCGGGGCTGAAGTTCGTGCGGGCGCACCGGGCGGAAATCGAGGAATACGAGCTGGCGCTGTGCGACCGCCTGCGTGCGCGGCTGCGGGAGATTCCCGGCGTGCGCATCCTCTGCGACGATGGGCAGGCGCATATGGCAATTACGAGCATTGTCGTGCCGGGGCATGACGGCGGGGCGCTGGCGGATGCGCTCGACGCGGCAGATATTGCCGTGCGCGCGGGGCTTCACTGCGCGCCGACCGTCCATGCGTGGTTGGGGACGCTGCAAAGCGGCGCGATTCGCTTCTCGCCGGGGCTTTACAACACGGCGCAGGAGATGGACGACACGGTGCTGCTGCTGGCGCGATTATTGCAAGCATAAGAAAAGCCCTGCACCGTTTGCGTGATGCAGGGATTTTTCTGAATATGCGGTGAAGCCGCTTACCAAGACAGCACTTCGTGACCCGTATCCGTCACAAGCACCATGATTTCCCACTGCGCCGACGGTTTGCCGTCTGCCGTGAAGATTTCCCAAGTGTTGCCCGGATGCGTCCCAACCTCGTCCGTACCCATATTGACCATCGGCTCGATGGTGAAAATCATGCCGGGAGCAAGCGCCATTTCCGTGCCGCGCTTCGTGACGTAACTGACCCACGGGTCCTCGTGGAACTCCAGCCCGCAGCCGTGGCCGCCGATTTCGCGCACGACGCGGTAGCCGTTCGCGCGGGCATGGTCGTTGACCGCCTGCCCAACGTCGCCCAAGAAACCCCACGGCTTCACCTGCGCCAAGCCCAGTTCGACGCACTCCTTCGTCACTTGCACGAGCTTGCGGTTTTCGTCGCAGACGTCGCCGATGCAGTACATGCGGGAGGAATCGGAAAAATAGCCATTCAGGATGGTCGAGCAGTCCACATTGATGATGTCGCCGGATTTCAGCACAACGTGCTTCGATGGAAAACCGTGGCAGACCTGATCGTTCACTGACGTGCAGACGCTGTACGGGTAGCCCTCGTAGTTCAGCGGCGCGGGAATGCCGCCCATGTCGCGCGTCATGGTAGACACGATGTCGTCGATTTTTGCCGTCGTCATGCCCTCATGAATTTGCTTTCCAATTTCGTCCAGCACGGCAATATTGATTTTGCAGCTTTCCTTGATTTTTTCAATCTGCTCCGGCGTTTTAATCATCTTATGCGTCGGAACGATGTGCCCCTGTGCCGCCAGCGACGCAATCTGCTGGTCAAACGCACAGTGGCAACTCTTGTATTTGCGGCCGCTCCCGCACCAGCAGGGGTCGTTGCGTCCCGGCAGATGTGGAAACGAGAAAGCAGGGAAATTCATACACTTTCCTTTCTACGATGGCACTCAGCGGTGGTCGCCGAGGAAGAAAATCGCCAGCGTACCGGGGCCGGAGTGGGAGCCAATGACTGGGCCGACATACGTCACCAGAACGCCCGCAATGCCGGGGATTTCCGCCTTGATGATGTCCGCCAGCGCGTTCGCCTCATCCTCGCAATCGCCATGGCTGATGAAAATCATCTGCCCTTCCGGGTTGACGATATGCTCCTTGACGCGGTTGGCAAGGATGCGGATGCTGCGGCGGCGGCCCGTCACCTTCTCCACAACTGCCAAATGACCTTCCTCATCAACGTGCATAATCGGCTTGATACGCACGAGCGAACCGACAACCGCGCTGGTTGCAGACAGGCGGCCGCCGCGATAGAGGAACATCAGGTCATCGACGGTGAACCAGTGAATCAGGTGCTGAATATGCTCCTTGATCCACTTTGCGTTCTCCTCGATGGACATGCCCTGTTCGCGGTTCTGCAGCGCATAATGCACCAGCAGACCCTCGCCTGCCGACGCGCATCGGCTGTCAATCACGATGATTTTCTGATTCGGGTACTTCGGCGCAAGTTCCTTCGCCGCGTCCGCTGCGGCGGCATAAGTGCCGGACAGTCCGCTGGAGAACGTAATGCAAAGGACATCTTGACCCTCGTCCAGCAGCTTCTGGAAGCATTCCTCCCACGTCGCGGTATTGACGGCGGAGGTCTTAATCACCACGCCGCTGCGGAGCTGACGATAAGTCTCCTTTTTCGCCACTTCCGACGTTCCCGGAACGGAGGAAACGCCATTGATTGTGCAGGAAAGCGACACGATGTGGAAATCATGCTGTGCCTCCACCCAAGACTGCGGCATGTCAGTGGAAGAATCCGTAACAATATAGTACATTTTTGTCCTCCTGATGTGCTTTGGGGGAGCAGCGCCGCCTGCAGGCAGCGTCCACCTTCGCTTGTCTCCGAATCAGGATGTGCAGATTTGGAAACAATGCAGCTCTGCGGTCGCGCAAAAAAGGAGACAGAGGCTCTCACCTCTGCCTCCTGCGCAGACACATCAAATAGAAAAGATGCTCCCAGAGTGACGATGCACTGCATGTTTTTCACCCGCTGTTAAAGCAGGTAGGTGTCCTGCCGTCTGCATCTGCCTTCCCCTGGCGTTTTGCAACGGGGGCATGACATAGCCGAACATAGACCCGGACTCCATTTGTTGAAATGTGGGGAAAACCAGCGTGCTGTCAGACACCCCAGGAGCATCTCCCCCTGCCTTTCATTATATGCAGGAGGAATCGCCGTGTCAAGAGGATTTTGAAATCAAATCAAACGAAATCGCAAACTTCCACGTTTAGAAAGGGAATGTTTGAAAATCAACAGCTTTCTAATGCGGATGCCGTTCCTTCGTTCCTCGCCCACCGCCGCTTAGCGCTGCACGCGGCCCGTGCCAGAACCCTTCATCAGGCTCTCGACCTCGGAGACGGAGACGCGGTTGTAGTCGCCCAGAATCGTGTGCTTCAGGCAGGATGCCGCCACAGCGAACTCCAGCGCGGTCTTTTCGTCCGCGTAGGTGTTCAGACCGTAAATCAGACCGCCGCCGAAGGAGTCGCCGCCGCCCACGCGGTCAACGATATCGGTGATGGCGTACTTACGGGAGAGGAAGAAGTCCTTGCCGTTGTACAGGCAGGCAGACCAGTCGTTGTGGTTGGCAGACTTCGACTCACGCAGGGTAATCGCCACGCGCTTGATGTTCGGGTAGGTCTGCATTGCCAGAGACGCAATCGCCTTGTAGTTCTCGATGTTCAGCGCGCCGTCTTCCACGTCGCCCTGAGATTCCGCTTTCAAACCCAAAGACTTCTGGAAGTCCTCTTCGTTGGCGATAACGGTGTCAACGTACTTGACCAGCTCGGTCATGACTTCCTTGGCGTCCTTGCCATACTTCCAGAGGTTCTTGCGGTAGTTCAGGTCGCAGGACACATGGATGCCCTTCGCCTTCGCCGCCTTCACCGCTTCCAGAGACAAATCCGCCGCGCCCTGAGAGATGGCAGGCGTGATGCCGGTCAGGTGGAACCACGTCGCACCCTCAAACGCCTTGTCCCAGTCGATGTCGCCGGGCTTAGCTTCCGCGATGGCAGAACCCGCGCGGTCATAGATGACCTTGGAGGGCCGCTGCACAGCGCCGGTTTCCAGATAGTAGATGCCCATGCGGCCGTCCTTGCGGACAATCTTGGTGGTATCAACGCCGAAGCCGCGCAGTTCGCGGATGCAGGCATTGCCGACATCGTTGGTGGGCAGCACGGTCACGAACGCGGTTTCCATGCCGTAGTTCGCCAGAGAAACAGACACGTTCGCCTCGCCGCCGCCGAAGGTCGCTTCAAGGGAGGGAGACTGGAACAGGCGCTCATACGCAGGGGACTTGAGGCGAAGCATGATTTCGCCGAACGTTACAACCTTAGCCATTGGATTTTTCCTCCTAATATTGTACTGGTAAATGATGCCTATGAATTACTTCTGCACCAGATGGAACGCGAAGCCGCCGATTTCGTCTTCCAGATAGATGGCAATCAGCTTGCCGTTCTTCACCACAGCGCTGTCCTCAATGAACTTGAAGCCACGCTGTTCCAGATGCCACTTCGCGCGCGGGACGCTGTTCGTACCGATAGCGATGTGACCGTTCGTGCCGCGGCCCTGCTTCTTCATCAGCTCGTAGCCCGTGCCGACAAAGTTGGAGGAGTTGCCTTCCTTGATGGGCCAGCCCATGAGTGCGGAAATCTTCTTCGCCGTCTCCATGGAGCTCTCCGCGTCGGGGCAGTTCAGGCCGATGTGGCGCACTTCAAAGCCGAGCATCTTGTCCACCGCAGAGCGGGTCAGGTCAGTGATGCGCTGCCAGTCCTTCGCAGCCACCGCGTCCTTCGGCACCATCCAAGAGCCGCCGCAGCAGAGAATCTTGTCGAACGCGAGGTAGTCGAGCATGTTGTTCTCGTTGATGCCGCCCGTGGGCATGAACTTCATGTCCGGGTACACCGGCGCCATCGACTTGATGAGCTTCAAGCCGCCGACCGCTTCCGCCGGGAACAGCTTGACAGCCTTCAGGCCGTACTGAATCGCAATCTGCACATCAGACGGATTCGCCGTGCCGGGGCAGACAGGGATGCCCCTCTCCACGCAGTACTTCACCACGTCAGGAGACAGACCGGGGGATACAATCGCCGCCGCGCCAGCATTCACCGCACGGTCGACCTGCTCCGTCGTCAGCACCGTGCCCGCGCACAGCAGCACATCGGGCATGGCTTCATGCACGCGGCGGATGGCTTCCTCCGCAGCCGCCGTGCGGAAAGTGATTTCCGCCACCGGCAGACCGCCGTCAGACAGCGCCTTGCACAGCGGCACAGCGTCGTCCGCATCATTAACAGCAATGACCGGCACGAGGCCAGCCAAAGACAGCTTCTCCAAAAATTCCATGACACATCGTCCTTTCTCTGTGGTCTTACGCGTGCTTGTAAGCGTTTACAAGCAGTCATGCGGATGAAGGAAGGCTCGCTCCCTATCCACTTGACGCACACGAACTGAACCAGTATCATCATACAACGTTTTCTGTCTTCCGTCAAGGGAAAATGCAGCATTTTGCACATTTTTCGCGGAAAAAACGCGCAGACGGGGCGAAAGGGCGCGTCAGGAGCATCTTGCGAAATAACGCCAAGCATGGTATAATAAAATCAGCATGAAAAGAGCGTTCATGCTCTTTCACAGAGAGAGGGATGAAGGATGAGCCAAGTCATTTCGTTCAAATGTCCGTCGTGCGGCGGCTATTTGGTTTTTGACCCGGTCAAGCAGCGTTTCCAGTGCCCTTATTGCGGTGGCAGCTTTGCTGAAAATGAGCTGAAGGAACAGTCCGAGCAGCGACAGCAGGCGGCGGAACAGGCCCGCAGTGCGGAGCCCAATTCGGAGCTGCGTTCCTATCACTGCCAAATGTGCGGCGCGGAAATCGTGACCGATACGACGACCGCCGCAACCCGATGCTACTACTGCCACTCCCCCGTTGTGCTGAATGACCGTCTGACCGACGAGTTCCGCCCCGACGGCGTAATTCCTTTCAAGCTGGACAAAAAGGCGGCAGAGGCGGAGTTCAAATCGTTCATCAGCAAAAAGCGCTTCGTACAGCCGGATTTCTTCTCGCAGGCGCAGATGGAGGATTTTTCCGGTGTCTACTATCCATACTGGTCGTGCGATATTTCCGGCGAAGGCTCGTTTGATGGCGAAGGCACAAACGTCTCTATCCGCAACGGCGCGAAGGAGACCGTCACCATCACGCGGATTTTCGCCGTCCACCGCGAAGGACGGCTGACGTTCCGGCAGATGATTCGCAAGGCGCTGACCAAGGCGGATGGCAAACTGTCCGACGGTATCCACCCCTATCAAATGGAGGACGTAAAGCCCTACGAATCGGGCTATTTGAGCGGCTTTCTGGCGGAAAAGCGCGATATTGAGCAGGATGCGGTGAAGCAGTCGATGGTGACGGAGGCGAAGGGATACGCCGAGCGCATGTTCACCAGCGTGGAGAACCCCTACAACACGCTGACGGGCCACACGAAATTCGAGCCGGATTCTGTCAAGACGAAATACCTGCTGCTGCCCGCATGGGTGCTGACCTACAAGCACCGCGCGGACGGCGAACCCTACTACTACATGATGAACGGGCAGACAGGGCGCATCTGCGGCAAACTGCCGATTAACAAGGGCAAGCTGTACGCGGTCGGCACGCTGATTGGCGGCATCGTGTTCGGGCTGCTGTGTCTGGGAGGTGCGATTCTGTGGTAAAGAAGCTGACAGCGTTTCTCTTTTTGATGATGCTCACGCTGACCCTCGCTTTGGCGGACACGCAGGTGCAGGATGACGCGGGGCTGTTCACGGCGGACGAAATCGCCGAAATCAGCGCCATTTGCGACCGCATTGAAAGCGCGTATCAGGTGGATATGTTCGTGCTGACAAGCCAGGACGTGCCGAGTGGGCAGACGACGGCGTACGCGGACGACTACTTCGATTACAACGGTCTGGGGATGGGCGACGACCGCGCCGGGATGCTCTACCTCATCGACATGAACAACCGGCAGTGCTGGATCAGCACGCGCGGCGTGATGATTGACTACATCACGGATGAGCGCGAAGAGGGCATCCTCGACGCGGGCTGGGACGAGATGCTGGATAAGGAATACGGCCAGTCCGTCATCAAGGTGCTGAAGCAGACCGAGAAGTACCTGAAGCAAGGTCGCACAAGCGGTCAGTTCCGCTACGATGAAGTCACCCGCAGACGTCTGACCGAGCTCTATGAGCCGGAAAACACGCTGACGGGCATGGAAATTCTCATTGCGGCAATTGCGGGTCTGGCGGTCATGGGCATCTTCATTGCGTCCGTGAACGGAAAATACAACCTCAAGGGCAGCACCTATTCCTACGACCTGAACGGGTTGGCGAGCGTCAAACTCAGCCGGAATGACAGCCACTTCGTGCGCGAGCACGTCACCCGCGTCAAGCACCCTGACCCGCCGTCGTCCAGCCATGGCGGCAGCAGTCATGGCAGCGGCACGCATGTTTCATCCAGCGGCGCAACCCACGGCGGCGGAGGACGCAGCTTCTGATGCGCACCGCTCGAAAACAGCAATGCAGCAGGGTTCTGCGCAATACCTTCGGCGTCAGCGGCTTTCGCCCCGGTCAGGAGCAGGCGGCTGACGCCTTGCTTGACGGGCGGGATTTGCTCTGCATCCTGCCCACTGGCGCAGGCAAAAGCCTCTGCTGGCAGCTTCCAGCGCTAATGATGGATGAGTTGACCGTCGTCATTTCGCCGCTGATTGTCCTCATGCACGACCAAGTTCGCCACCTGCGGGAGAAGAGTATCCCCAGCGTCCATCTCGACAGCCTGATGACCCCCGCCGAACGCGCCGACGCACTGAATCAGCTCACGCGCGGTCAGGCAAAGATTGCTTTTCTTGCGCCGGAGCGGCTGAATCACCCGGAGATTCACGCGCTCTGCCGGCAGCATCCGCCCACAATGGTCGTCGTGGACGAAGCGCACTGCGTGGTGCAATGGGGCGACGCGTTCCGCCCGTCATATCAGCAGATTGGGCAGTTCGTCTCGTCGCTCCCCCGCCGCCCGGTGCTGTGCGCCATGACCGCAACCGCCGACAAGCAGTTGCAGCGCGGCATTGTGCAGTCGCTGGGGCTGCGGCATCCGAAGCGCATCGTCATGCCCGTAGAACGCCCAAATCTGCATTACAGCGTCCTGCCGACGGTGCACGTCACAGACGCAGTTCTCCGCGCGCTGCAAAAAATTCCGGGCAAGGCAGTTGTGTTCTGCCGACTGCGCGCGCGGACGGAATCACTGGCAGAGCGGCTGAACCGCGCTGGAATCCCCGCTGCGGCGTATCATGCGGGGCTAAATCGCGAAGAGCGAAGCCGCGTAGTACAGGCATACTTGTCCGGGCGCATCCGCGTCGTGACGGCGACATCCGCATTCGGCATGGGCGTGGATATTCCTGACATTCGGCTGATTCTGCACGATCACCTGCCGACGAACATGATTGACTATGTGCAGCAGTCAGGTCGAGCGGGGCGCGACGGAGAAACCGCCTATGCGCTGCTGCTCTTCTCCCCGGCGGATTTGCTCCGCTTTCACACGCGCTGCCAGCAGATTCGTGTGCAGCACAAACACCGCCCATTCACGCAGTACGCCTTGATTCAGCGCGAATGGCGACCGTACCGCCGCGTGCTGCGCTTCTGTCTGCAAGCACCGTGCCTATCACAGGGAATCTCCGCCGCATTCGGTCAGAAAAGCGCGCCCTGTGGGAACTGCTCGGCGTGCCGGAGCGGCGCAATCGGCAAGGGAATCCCGAATATCCCGCGAATGACAGTGCAGGAACTGTACTGCTGGATTTTGCAGCTGCATCGGGATGAATTGCATCGGCGAAATCCACATCAAAAGCAGGCGACAAACGCACAGCTTCGCGAAATTTCGGAGACGATGCAGCTGCCGGACAATCTGCCCGGACGCGAGACGTATTTCCCCTATCTGCGCGCGTTTCATACTATTTCCAAATGAAAAAGGCGCAAGCAGATGGCGCAGGTGAATCTGGAAATAGTATCCGTCTCATCCATAAAAGAGCCCCGGTATCATGTGCCTAATCAGGCTGATACCGGGGACTTTTCGTATTATTCCGCGGCTTTCACGGCTTCAAACGCCTGCTCCAAGTCCGCAATAATGTCGTCGATGTGTTCCGTGCCGATGGACAGGCGAATCGTGTTCTGCGCAATGCCCTGATCCGCCAGTTCTTCGTCCGTCAGCTGAGAATGCGTCGTCGTTGCCGGGTGAATGACAAGGCTCTTCACGTCCGCGACGTTCGCCAGCAGAGAGAAAATTTTCAGGCTGTCGATGAACTTGTGCGCTTCCTTCTGCCCGCCCTTGATGTTGAAGGTGAAGATGGACGCGCCGCCGTTCGGGAAATACTTCTCGTACAGCGCGTGATCGGGGTGCTCCGGCAGAGACGGATGGTTCACATGCTCCACCTGCGGATGATGTGCAAGGTACGCCACGACCTTCTTCGTGTTCTCCGCATGGCGTTCCAGACGCAAGGACAGCGTCTCCACGCCCTGCAGGAGCAGGAAGGCATTGAAGGGCGAAATCGTCGCGCCGGTGTCGCGCAGGAGAATCGCGCGGATATAGGTGACGAACGCCGCCGGGCCGACCGCGTCCGCAAAGGACACGCCATAGTAGCTCGGATTCGGATCAGCAATCGCCGGATAATGCCCGCTCGCCTTCCAATCGAACTTGCCGGAATCGACGATGATGCCGCCGAGCGTCGTGCCGTGACCGCCGATGAACTTCGTCGCGGAATGCACAACGATGTCCGCGCCGTGCTCAATCGGGCGAATCAGGTAGGGCGTGCCGAACGTGTTGTCAATCACCAGCGGAAGGCTGTGCCGATGGGCGATTTCCGCAATTGCGTCGATGTCGGGAATATCGCTGTTCGGGTTGCCGAGGGTTTCCAGATAAATCGCGCGGGTGTTGTTCTGAATGGCGTTCTCAACCTCGGCGAGGTTGTGCGCATCCACGAACGTCGCGGTGATGCCGAAATGCGGCAGGGTGTGCTCCAGCAGGTTGTAGCTGCCGCCGTAAATCGTCTTTTGCGCGACGATGTGGCCGCCATCCTGCGCCTGCGCCTGAATCGTGTAGTTAATCGCCGCCGCACCGGATGCCAGCGCAAGCGCCGCAACGCCGCCTTCCAGCGCCGCAATGCGCTTTTCCAGCACATCCTGCGTGGAGTTGGTCAGTCGGCCGTAGATATTGCCCGCATCTGCCAGACCGAAACGTGCGGCGGCATGGGCGGAGTTCTTAAAGACGTAGGACGTGGTCTGATAAATCGGGACAGTGCGGGAATCGGTTGCGGGATCAGGCTGTTCCTGGCCAACATGCAGCTGAAGGGTTTCAAACTTGTAATTGCTCATCGTGATGTCCTCTTTTCTTTTTATGTCGATTTATGTCGATAAGTTTTGAGAAACTGAGGATTTGACCAAAAAATAACCGGGGCTTGTTCTTCGCAAACTCCCGGACAAATGGTCGATGTCAACGACGATATGCTTCGGCTGAGCGGCACGCAAAACGAAGCACCCGACCATACTGCTTTGTCCGGGAGGGTCGCATTCGATTGCCGCACAGTTCTCTCTGATAATTCCTGTTCAGCATCCTGCGCCACCTCCTTGCTTCGTGTTTGCTCAAATCGAACAACATCATCATACATGATATTCACTACAATGTCAATAGGTTTTCTGTATTTTGCGTGTATTTTGGAATACAAGAAAAGCCGAAGCATTTCTGCCTCGGCTGATACGATTAGTCCAGATTCTCCGAATGGTGCTTAACGCGCAGACGGGTCAGCGCGCGCGCCAGCTGCGCCTGCGTTTCCAGATACTCGCGGCGGCTCTGCTTTTGCAGCAGGGCTTCGCGCGCCGCGTCCGCCTTCTGCTGATTGCGGATGCGGTCGATGTCCTCCGGCTTTTCCGCCGTCTCCACCAGCACCAGCACATGGTTGTCCTCAATCTTGATCATCCCATGCGACACGGCAGCCAGACGCGGCTTTTCACCGGGAACGGTGTAGCTAAGTTCGCCGGGGCTGATGGCGGCAATGGCGTTGCTGTGGTGCGCCAGCACACCGCACTTGCCATCGGGCGTCGGCACAACCAGCGATTCGCATTCGCCCTCATAGAAGGCGGACGACGCGGAGAGGATATTGAGCTGAAACGTGTCCATCGCTTACTGCTCCTTCGCGGCTTTGGCTTTGACATCCTCAATCGTGCCGACGTTGAAGAAGGCGGATTCAGGATAATCGTCCATTTCGCCGGACAGAATCGCCTTGAAGCTGCGGATGGTGTCCTTCAGCGGGACATACACGCCCTTGATGCCCGTGAACTTCTCCGCAACGTGGAACGGCTGGGACAGGAAGCGCTGCACCTTGCGGGCGCGCGCAACCGTCAGACGATCCTCTTCGCTGAGTTCTTCGATGCCCAAGATGGCAATAATATCCTGCAAATCAGCGTATTTTTGCAGAATCTCCTGCACCGCACGCGCCGTTTCGTAGTGCTCCTGACCGACGATATCCGCCTCCAGAATACGGGAGGTGGATGCCAGCGGGTCAACGGCCGGGTAAATGCCCTGCTCGGAAATCTTACGGCTCAAAACAGTCGTTGCGTCCAGGTGGGTGAACGTCTGCGCAGGGGCGGGGTCAGTCAAGTCATCGGCAGGAACGTAAACCGCCTGTACGGACGTGACAGAGCCGTTGCGTGTGGAGGTAATGCGCTCCTGCAGCTGCCCCATTTCGGTCGCCAGCGTCGGCTGATAGCCAACAGCGGACGGCATACGCCCCAGCAGGGTCGAAACCTCCGAACCCGCCTGCACAAAGCGGAAGATGTTGTCGATGAACAGCAGCACGTCCTTATGCTCCACGTCGCGGAAGTACTCCGACATCGTCAGCCCGGACAGCGCCACGCGCATACGCACGCCCGGCGCTTCGTTCATCTGCCCAAAGACCAGCGCCGTCTTGGAAATGACGCCGCTTTCCATCATCTCGTTCCACAAGTCGTTGCCCTCGCGGCTGCGCTCGCCAACGCCGGTGAAGATGGAATAGCCGCCGTGTTCGGACGCAACGTTGGTAATCAGCTCCTGAATCAGAACCGTTTTGCCGACGCCAGCGCCGCCGAACAGGCCGATTTTGCCGCCCTTGGCATACGGCTCCAGCAGGTCAATGACCTTGATGCCGGTTTCCAGAATGCTCACGACCGGGCTTTGCTCGGCAAAGGACGGCGCTTGGCGGTGGATGTTCCATTTTTCGGTGGATGCCGGAAGCGCCTCGCCGCCGTCAATCGGGTCGCCCAGGACGTTGAACATACGCCCCAAGGTCGCGTCACCGACGGGAACACTGATGCCGCGTCCAGTCGCCTCCACCGTCATGCCGCGCGAAAGCCCTTCGCTGGGTGCCAGCATGATGCAGCGGACAGTATGTTCATCCATGTGCTGCGCCACTTCCATGGTGCGCACTTCGTCTTCCACTTGGACGCGCAGTGCTTCGCGAATCTTCGGCAGCTGTCCCTCCTGAAACTCACAGTCCACCACAGGGCCGGACACCTGCACGATTTTGCCATAGCTCAGCATGACTGCACCTTCTTTCTTTTCTGTGCCTTTGCGCCGGAGGATACCTCGGTAATCTCCTGCGTAATCGACGCCTGACGCACGCGGTTATACTGCACCGAGAGCGACGCAAGCATCTTGTCGGCATTTTCCCCGGCGGAGGACATAGCGGTCATGCGGGCGTTCTGTTCCGCACAGAAGCTGTCCACCAGCGCGCTGTACACGAAACCCGTGATATAGCTGCGGATGACGTTGTCCAGCACCGCCTCAACGCCGGGCGTAAACTCAAAGTGAACACTGCCCGGCGCGGCGACGGACGCGAAATCGCCCCGGTGAAAGGGCAGAAGGCGCGTGCTGGTCGCTTCGGCACTCAGGCTGTTCTTCATATCGGTATAGACAATGAACAATTTCTGGAACTCACCATTGTCGTAGCGTTCCAGCAGGATATCGCAAATTTCGCGTGCGCGGTGCAGCGTCGGATTCTGCGCGGGATAGAGGAAGGACTTCTCAATCGGGATGCCCGCCTGCGCGAAATGCTGGCGGCCATATTCACCCACGACGAACAGCTCCGTCTCCGGATGCTCATGCAGCATTTCCCGCGCAATTTTCAGCACATTGTGGTTATACGCGCCCGCCATGCCCTTATCCGCCGTGATGACGAGGCAGGCGTACTCCCCTTCCAGCTTCGGCGCACCCGCCGGCGGATAGAAGTAGCGGCTGTCCACGTCCGGAACGGTGCGGAAGATGCGCTTGATTTCGCCTTTGAGCGCGTCGAAGTACGGGCGGGTACGGTTCAGCTCGTTCTTCGCCTTCCGCAGTTTCGTGGAGGAAATCAGGTACATGGCGTTGGTGATTTTCTGTGTATCCTTGATGCTGGCGATGCGGCTTTTGATTTCCTTTGCGCTCGGCATGGATTACTCCTTCCTGAAGCGCTCAGCGTTCGCGGCGAGATATTTCTCCGCGATGCGCAGAATCTCCTGCTTCATATCGTCCGTCAGCACCTTTTCGTCTTCCAGCGAACGGCAGAGGTCGGAATGTTCCTGCTCGAAGTGATCAAGCAGCGCATCGCGGAAGTCCGTCACGTCCTTCACTGCCACCTTCGACAGCACATGCCCCATCGCGCACACCAGCACAATGACCTGCTGGTGCATACTCAGCGGATGATATTGCTTCTGGCGGAGGATGCGCATCAAGCCCTGCCCATAGTGCAGCTGTTCCTTCGTGCTGTCATCCAAATCGCTGGAGAACTGCGTAAATACTTCCATCTCGCGGTACTGCGCCAAGTCCAGGCGCAGGCTGCCGGTCGCTTTCTTCGTCGCCTTCGTCTGCGCCGCGCCGCCGACACGGGACACGGACAGACCGACATTGACTGCCGGGCGCTGGCCCGCAAAGAACAGGTCGCTTTCGAGGAAAATCTGGCCGTCGGTGATGGAAATGATGTTCGTCGGGATATACGCGGACACGTCGCCCGCCTGTGTCTCGACAATCGGGAGTGCGGTCATGCTGCCGCCGCCGAGCTTGTCGCTCAGGTGCGCCGAGCGCTCCAGCAGACGGGAATGCAGGTAGAACACGTCGCCCGGATACGCTTCACGCCCCGGCGCGCGCTCCAGCAGCAGACTCATGGCACGGTAGGCAATGGCGTGCTTGGAGAGGTCGTCATAGACAATCAGCACATCGCGGCCCTTGTGCATGTAATATTCCGCCATCGCGCAGCCCGCGTAAGGCGCAATGTACTGCATGGTGTCCGCTTCGCCCGCCGTTGCGCTGACGACGACGCAGTAGTCCATTGCGTCGCGCTTGCGCAGGTTCTCCACCAGCTGGGCAACGCTCGACGCCTTCTGACCGATGGCAACGTACACGCAGATAACGTTCTTGCCCTTCTGATTCAGCATGGCATCCAGCGCAATCGCCGTTTTGCCCGTCTGACGGTCGCCGATAATCAGTTCGCGCTGACCGCGGCCAATCGGAAACATGGCGTCGATGGACAGCAGCCCTGTTTCCATCGGCGTATCAACACTTTGACGGTCGATGATGCCAGGTGCGGGTTTTTCCACTGGGCGATAGCCGTCCGCCGGAATCGCGTCTCCCCCGTCAATCGGGCGTCCGAGCGCATCCACGACACGCCCCAAGAACGCGTCGCCCACGGGAACACCCGCGGTCTTGCCCGTGCGCGCAACCTTGCTGCCCGCGGAAATATCATCGGCATTGTCAAACAGGATGCAGCCCGTCTCGTTGCGGCGCAGATCCTGCACCATGCCTTTGATACCGTTGTCGAACATGAGGATTTCGCCATACGCGGCATGTTCCAGCCCCTCGACAACCGCAATGCCGTCGCCAATGGACTTGACCGTCCCGACTTCGCTGCTCTTGGCAAGCAGACGGAACTCGTCGATGCTGCTGCGCAGAAGCGGAATGATGTCCTTGCGCGTGTTCTTCGCCACAAGCTGCTCCACCTGCTGGCGGAACTGCTCCATGCGGCCCTTCGCGCTCCAGTCGTAGACCTCGCTCCCCACATGCAGCTGGAAGCCGCTCTTCAGCGACGAATCCTGCTGGATGGTCAGCGCAACATCTTCGCCATACTTTTTCTGGAGGAAGGCGCGGATGCCCTGCTCCTGATGCTCATCCGGCGGCGTGACGCAAAGCAGCGTGGCCGTCAGACGGCTCTGCTTCGTATCAGTCATGGTCATTCTCCTCCTGCGCAGCCTTCAGGAAGCTGTCATAGAGTGCCTTGTCGAACGCGGGGTCGTTTTCTTTGTCCATCAGCTTGCCCGTAGCGGAGACAACCATCTGGGCAATGTCCTTCTTCGCGCCTTCGAGCATGGCATTGCGCTCCTGCTCGGCGGCACCGCGGGCATTCTTGAGCAGCTTGTCCGCGTCTGCCTGTGCGCGCTGCATCCGCTCCTGGCGCTGACGGTCAGCTTCCTGCGCGGCAGCGGCGTTCTTCTGGCGGATTTCTTCATCCGCACCCGCCAGCTTCGCGTTATACTCCGCCAGCGTCGCTTCCGCCTGCGACTTCGCCTCCTGCGCCTGCTTCTCCAAATCAGCAAAGTGATCCTCGCGCTTCTTCATGAAGGCGACAACCGGCTTATACAGCAGCATGTACAGCCCGAACGCCAGAATCACGAAATTGAACATGTGCAGCAGAATCTGCTGGAAATTGATATTCAGCGGCATATCTTCACCTGACTGAACAGACGTTTATAGCCGTCTGTTCCCTTTCCTGCTCAAAGAAATTACAGAACGAAAACGACCAGAATCGCAACAATCAGAGCGTAAATGATAGCCGTTTCGATGAAGACCAGACCAATCATCAGGCTGCCGCGGATGCTGTCGGTCGCTTCGGGCTGACGGGAAATTGCCTCCGTCGCCTTGCCGATGGAAATGCCCATTGCAATAGCGCCTGCGCCAGCAGCCGCCGCAATCGCAATCGCGGCCGCAATCGCCTTCGCGGGAATCGCACTGTCAGTCGCTGCTTCAGCCAGCGCGGGGGCAAACACGGAGAGCATCAGCACAGCCATCAGAGCCAGAACGAGAACGCTTGCAAACTTCTTCATAATCAAAATCCTCCTCAAATCAATTCACCGCCGGAACAGCACCGGCGGGCTTCTTTTCCTTCTTCGCCTTTTTCTTCGGCGGTTCGCTGACCTCGCCGTAGTAGTTGGCGGTCAGCATGGTGAGAACGTAGGTCTGGATGAGCGCGTGCAGAATCGTGAACAGAACGCCCACAAGCACCGGCAGCACGAAGCTCAGAGAAATCGTGTAGTACACCAGTTCCGACACCAGCAGACCGCTCAGCAGCGCGCCGAAAAGTCGGAAGCTCATGGAGATGGGCAGGGAAAATTCTTTCAGCGTGAGCAGGATGCCGCGTCCGCCATTGCTAGCAATGCCGCCGGACATGATGACGCCGTAGGACATCAGACCCATCGCAATCGCCGCGTTGATGTCAGACAGCGGCGCAGGCAGGGACATCGACATTCCCTCCGTCGTCACGCTCTGAATGCCCAGCAGTTCAAAGAGCGTGCCGACGGCGATGTACATCCCCGCGCTGAATATGTACACGCCGAGGAACCCGTTGCGGTGCGGGCTGTACGACTTCGCCATATCCCGGAAGAACGAAACCAGTGCTTCCAGTGCGCTTTGCAGCTTGCCGGGAACGAGCTTGAAGTGCGGAATTGCGAAAATTCGCAGCAGTGCCGCCACAACCAGCAGCAGTCCCGTAACCACCCAGTCGGAAATGACCGACGGATTCACCCGCATCCCCAGAAAAGCCATCTGGTTGTCTTCATGCAGCACGGCATCCTTCATGACTGCCTGAATGGACTCGTTTTTTTCTCCGCCGGGGTCAGTCAGAAAAATGGCTGCAAGCAAGGCCGCCAGCAGTACGATCATCACAAGGATGAGCCGTACACGGCTGTTTTTCTTCTCTTGCTTCATATTATACCTCGCTTCCGTGAGTTACTTTTGGGGAAACCATGCACATTATAGCACCGAGATTCGGAATTTGCAATACGGAAAAACGATTTCTTAGCGTAACCAGATTGGACAAATTCAGCTGCGTCTGCGTGCAGAAAAATCCGCCGCGGCAAGACTCTTTGCGGCGGCGGATTCCCTATTTATATTATCGTTTGCGAACCGCGTTTTCCTTCAGTTCCTGATGTTCCTCTTTCAGCTCCTGCTTGAGCGTCCGGTCGATTTCCGCCGTTTCCTTGCGAATCGCGCTGATGTCCTTCTCGATGAGCGGATTCTGCTCCAGATCCTCGCGGATGAACATCAGTGCGAAGGCTGCCAGCAGCAGCAGGCACGAAATCCAGATGGCATGTGCGCCGATGCGCCCTGCACTGACGCTGCCGATGCCCGCGCCCAGCGCAAAGAGCAGGATGATGCCGAAGTAACGCAGCATCCGATCTTTTGCGTGCGGTTCGTGCGTTTTACTCCAAATGCAGAACGCCTCGACACCGCTGCGCAGGTCGCCAATGCACATCGTGCTGGCAAACGCATAGCCGTCCACCTTGCGGAACGCCTGCACCTGCATCGCGCAGGAGAACGACACGATGGCGTTCGCCAGCAGATTGCAGCTTTCGGGCAGGAAGCCGACAATCAGCAGCAGGAGCATTTCTCCCAGCACGACCAGCTGCCGCCAGTGCAGGCGCTGCATGGAGCGGAAGCGCTCGCGCATTCTCTCCGCCACCAGTACACCAAAGGCAAACGCGCACAGCGGGATGAAGTAGTGCAGTACCATTCCCCACTGCCCGTCCATAATATGCGCGCTGAGCAGGACGATGTTGCCCGTCTGCGCGTTGGCGAACACTTTGCCGCGAAACAGGTAGGTATACGCATCCTGCAAGCCGCCGGACAAGGACAAAAAGACGGCTGTCAGGAAAGATTCCGACATTTGACCGTGATGCATTGTTTTCATACTGATTTCCTCTTTTCGGATGAAGGTGTGGCGCTTCATCACGCCTATTATAGCACCACTGTCAAGCGGCGGAACAAAAAAGCTGCCACAAAAGTACGGCAGTTTGTTGTTATTTGTTGCCTGATGTGACGGACGCAATCGCCTGCAGATACCCTTGCATGACCGCCTCAAACTCGAATTGCGGAATATACTGGCGGCAGTTCTGCGAATAGCGCCGCTGAATCTCCTCGCTGCCCAGAATACTGTCGATGGCTTCCGCCAGCGTGTCGGTATCCTCCGGGTCAACAATCAGCCCGTTTTCGCCCGGATGCACGGTGTCATACGCGCCGTCGGCATACTTCGACGCGACAATCGGCGTGCCGGAACAGAGCGCTTCCAGCAGCACCAGCCCGAAGCAGTCCTCGCGGGTCGGCAGAACAAACACGCTCGCCCGGCGATAGGCATCCGCCAGCGGCTCCCCCGACCGGGATCCCCGCCCCCGCAAGTGCTGGTGGATATT
>OGPL01001232.1_pt1 | contig 24315 bp, 17 predicted proteins | sample 1552901 | NCBI WGS metagenome assembly OGPL01 (sample SAMEA2580244, study PRJEB22360) | human gut metagenome | biome: human gut; feature: human-associated habitat; material: faeces | place: Denmark | collected 2008/2010 | reverse complement strand
CTTCGCCCTGTTCAAGACCGGCAGCCTCTCTAAGAGCCTGTTCGGAGCGCATTAAATAGTGAAATATCCATATATTCGTGCTACAATATGATGGGAGGTGATTTTTTGAGAAAAAGGATTGTTAAGGTGAAAATAAGCCAAGAGCAAATGACCTTATTAAGGCTTAAATCTGCTATAACTGATTTAAGTGATGAATTGGGCGACAGCACTAAAAAGCCCTACAAGGTCACAGTTCGCAAGATACCTCCTGTTGAAACAGACCTTGTTACGGTCGGAAAAATCAATAACAACATTAAGTTTGAGGTGAGAGAAAAAGAGTCACATCACAACGAGGCTCATTTTCATATCACGATCAAAGGACAAGGCAGCGGGAACTATAGAATTAGCGATTTCACTGCAATAGAGTCAAACATTCCGAGAAAGGTAGAAAAGCAACTGTTGGAGTGGGCACAAGAAAATCGGCAAACTCTAATTGATACTTGGAATGAATTTCATGGATACAGAATAACAGTTGCATAATGCTATTTGAGGGTGCTACGGCATCCTCTTTTCTTTTGGAGGTGATAAATTGGCGTATGTAACCATTCCAAAGGATTTGACGAAAGTAAAGGATGTCCCTCATAATTGCGCCCAAACCATCCACGTCATCCCCGCTGACCAAAATTTCGAGAAAAAGCGCAGTTCAAGCGCACTGTTTGCACACGAAATAAACCTCGTTACGCAACCTTCATTCGATTGCGAGCAAGGTATAAATTCGCAAGTGCAAACAGCGTGCAGCAATGCTGATGCAATTTTTCCCGTCCTCGGTATCGTGTCTTGCAGAAATGAAAGATTCTCTTTATCACGCAAAACACATGTTCCACTTTGGAACGCACCGAGGATTTCGCATGTTCGATTGCCTTGAGCAGCTCGAACTTTTCGCCGCCTGCTTTCTTCAGCTGCGACGGACGCTTGTTGATTTGATACCGGATTGGCTTTCCTTCATAGTTGACAAGAATTGCATCATCCTTCTTTTCTGCACCCAAATACCCGCTGTCACCATAAACATCCTCCTCTGTTTCTTGCAGAAGCTCGGCAACCATGTTGCTGTCGTGTACATTGGCAGAAACTCTTTCTTCTTCGTTGATGCCTGCCCCAGCTCGTCGCTGATCAGGCTCATCGTCAATTGCTTCTTCACCTCTTTATTATACCTCTTTCCCGACCTTTTGGCTGTTCTTTCTTTGTGCGGGATTGCCCTAAATAATTGCGAGCGAATGTGTTGACAAGGATGGTTAGACTGGATAGAATCAAAGTGCCGAACCTTGACAACTTCAGTCTGACCATTTTCATTGTCAGCTCATTGACCTCAACAGAAAAGGAGCGTACAATGACTGAAATGAAAAATAACATCCGCCAGCATCCCAATGGGACATGGGAAGGACGCTACTATGACGTGGACGGCAAGCAGCACTCGCTATATGGCCGCACCAAAGCAATCGTCAAGGACAAGCTCGCCAGCAAGCGCGCAGAAATTGTCAGCGGCAACAGCATCACCGAAACTGACCTGACAATCGAGCAATGGGGTTGGGCGTGGATGCAGACATTCAAAGCCGGGAAAATCAAGCACTCAACAATGGACAACTACGAAAGTGACTTTCGCCTTCATGTCGTCCCCTATATTGGCATGTGAAACTGAAGGATTTAACAACGCTGATGATTCAGCGCGTGTACATCCTGCTGGAGGAGAAGGGACTATCTCCCAAAAGCATCCGCAACGTTCATGGCATGCTGCACGGTATGCTGGATAAAGCCATGAAAATGGACTTGATTCGGAAGAATGTCAGCAAAAACTGCGAACTTCCACCTATCCGCAAAACTGAAATGCACCCGTTGACCAAGGAAGAAATGGGCACTTTTATGACGCTGGCAAAGGATGACGAGTATTATCTGATGATGCGTTTCGACTTTTTCACAGGTCTGCGCGAGAGTGAGCTGATTGGACTTACTTGGGACTGTGTAGACTTTGAGAATCACACGCTTCGGATTTATCGCCAGTTCGTGCGCATCGCATCCGGCCCCGGCAAAGGCAAAATGATGTACACGTCGTTAAAGAACGGCAAAGAGCGCACCATCACCCTGACTGTAACCGCCCTGAATGTTCTTCGCGAAGCCAAGCGCAAGCAGAACGAGATGCATCTGCGCGCCGGAAGCAGCTGGCACAACGAGTACAATATGATTTTCACCCGCTCGAACGGTATGTTTGTCCGCTTCAAGACGCTGTACGTCCATTTCAAGGCGATTGTGAAACAGATGGGACGCCCAGGAGTCCGCTTCCATGATGTGCGTCACACCTACGCCACCCTCGCTATTCAAAGCGAAATTGACTTCAAGACGCTTTCCTTGTCACTCGGACATGCAACCGTCGCCTTCACGCTCGACACCTACGGACACGTCAGCAACCATATGTCGCAAAACGCAGCAGCCAAGATGGAAAAATTCATTTGCTCGCTGTAAAAAGCGCAGACTCACGCGCATAGCGGTTTTTCGTGGGTATGGAAACGAAAGCGTTTGTGGGTACGGTGTGGGTATACAGCAGCACAAAAAAAGCCGAAACCCTTGCATCTCCAAGGATTTCGGCTCGTGGAGCATAGCGGATTCGAACCGCTGACCCCAACACTGCCAGTGTTGTGCGCTACCAGCTGCGCTAATGCCCCGCAACACAAAATAGTATAGCACGGTGTGGATGGGTTGTCAAGGGGGAAATGAAATTTTTTCACGAAATGGACGCAGAATGATGCTTTCACGGCGCAAGCCGATGCGCTGAATGGTTGCGCGCGGTATAAAATTGTGCTATGATGGAAGCGAAATTCACAGGAGGAATGATGAACGCATGAAAATCAGCAAGAAAGACGCGCTAATGTGGTTTCGTTTCTTCGCGGAGCTGCCGGAGGATGAGCCGCTGATGCCGCATCAGCAGGAGTTGGCTTGGGCTGTCATCAGCCAGATTGAAACCGCGGTGGACGCGCGCCACAAGGAACTGATGGCGCAGATTCCCGATTTGCACACGCTCGGCGGGCGGACGTACTTCGTCGGCGATCCGGCGAAATTTTCCAAGGGCTGCACGTCCTGCCTGACCGGCACGGGACTGAGCGCCATCCGCCGGACGAACAAGTGCAACATCCGCTGCCCGTTCTGCTACAATTACGGCGAGTTGGATTGCCAAGAGACCATCGGCGAAGGGTTGTGGGAAATCGGCGGGACGTACTTCCGCGTGGAGGATATCGACCTGCTGCTCAGCACGTCGAACCGACCGACCGGCGTCAGCTACGTCTATCTGGAGCCGTTCATGGAAATCGAACTGTATCCCGATATCATCCGCAAGTTCCGCGCCGCCGGGATTCATCAGCACATGTACACCAACGGCACGCTCTGCACGGAGGAAAATCTGCGTGCGCTGGGTGAGGCCGGGCTGGACGAACTGCGCTTCAACCTCGGCGCAACGTCTTGCGCCGACAACGTCATCCAGAGCATCGCTACGGCGAAGAAGTATATCCCCACCGTCGCGATTGAAACGCCCATGACGCCCGATTTTTACGAGCATTTCCAGCAGAAAAAGGATGCAATTCTGTCCACTGGTCTTGATTTTATCAACTGCGCCGAGCTGCACCTGAACCCCAACAATCTGCCGAACTACATCGGCACGCCCATGTACATGACGCGCCGCGGCTATGTATCGCCGATTTGGAGCCGGGAGATAACGTTCCGGCTGATGCGCCAATGCGCCGTGGAACATTGGGGGATTGTCGTGCATGACTGCTCGAACCACACCAAATTCGCGCGCGATTTGAACCTGCGGGCGAAGGAAGGCGGCTGGTTCGGCGCAAGCAGCTACCACAGCGAGTTTGACCAGATTCCATTCGAGGCTTTTTTGCCGACACTGGAGGATTCAGATTTCCGGTTTCTGGAGGAAGAGCCCTTGCCCAAGGGCTATCGGGCGGGGGATATTGTCCTGTAAGGCGTGCGCTCAAGGCGACGGACAAAATCCATTCTATTGATAATGCGCTAAATCCGCCTGTGCAGCAGGCTTCCCGGAGTTTTCTGCCGAAAGCAGCGAAAAATTTCCGTCAAACGCAAAAAAGTGCTTGACAAACGCCCTTGCTGATGATATAATTTGTATCTGTCAGCAAGGGTGTTTCCTTCGCTGGCAGTCTGGAAGGAAAGAATCAGGCTTCTGATTTTGCGGCTCTGCGCCTGTAGCTCAGTTGGATAGAGCAACGGCCTTCTAAGCCGTGGGTCGGGGGTTCGAGACCCTCCAGGCGCGCATATGGAGGATATAGTTCAGTTGGTAGAGCGCCAGATTGTGGCTCTGGATGTCGTGGGTTCGAGTCCCACTATTCTCCCTTTCTTCCCTACTCAAGGTTGCTGCGGATGCGGCGAAAGCCTGCTGCGATGGGGTGTAGCCAAGTGGTAAGGCACGGGACTTTGACTCCCGCATTCGCAGGTTCGAGCCCTGCCACCCCAGCTTTTTGACCCATTAGCTCAGTTGGCAGAGCACTTGACTTTTAATCAAGGTGTCTGGAGTTCGAATCTCCAATGGGTCATTCCCATCTGCCTTCTGATTTCGCCTCTCGTGCGGGCGTGGCGGAATGGCAGACGCGCCAGACTTAGGATCTGGTGCCTATGGCGTAAGAGTTCGAGTCTCTTCGCCCGCACAAATTTCCTTCGCACCATGCAGTCGCGTGGTTATGCGGTAGTAGCTCAGTTGGTAGAGCGCCACCTTGCCAAGGTGGAGGTCGCGAGTCCGAGCCTCGTCTACCGCTCCACATGCGGGTGTAGCTCAATGGTAGAGCTCCAGCCTTCCAAGCTGGTCACGTGGGTTCGATTCCCATCACCCGCTCCAGCACAGAGGGTGCTCTTCATGGGTTCACCTCAAGAAACCGTCCGAAAGGGCGGTTTTTGTTTTATCTGACTTGTCTGCTTATTTGGAAGCATCTCCATAGTCAGTGTGCATAGCACATTATACGGATGATATTTCTATTACAGAGGGTTTTCGCTTCTGCGGAGACGACCCAAAGGCTTTCCGTTCGCCCTTGGGGAATCCTCGGTGCCTTTCGTTCTCCCAAGCACCTGCCCAATTGCAGCTTGATTTCCTCTGAAATAGCAAAAAAGCCCCGTCGGCACTCCGATTGCTCGGAAACACCGACGGGGTTTTTCGTGTGCTATTGCACCGCTGATTGATAGCTCCCGGAGGAGCCGTCAATTAATAGCGGGAAGCGCGCTGAGCGTCGAAGCACTCACGGCAGAGCACGGGACGGTCGCCACGGGGCTGGAAGGGCACCTGGGTGGCCTTGCCGCAGTTCGCGCACACCACGTCATACATCTGACGGGGAGCGGAAGAACCGTTGCCGTTCTGGGCGCGACGAGCCGCGCGGCACTTCGGGCAGCGAGAGGGCTTGTTCATGAAGCCCTTCTCGGCGAAGAAAGCCTGCTCGGACGCGGAGAACACGAATTCCTGGCCGCAGTCGCGGCAGACAAGCGTTTCATCTTCGTACATGGTTGGGAAACCTCCTTCAAATTGTCACCCATACCGTTGCCTTGAGGTCATCTGCTTCCATGGTTTTGCTCCAGTTTCCCGGCGCAGGTCATGTGACAACCAAAGGGAGATTAGAACCTTGGATTCCTGGTTGGGCTGCAGGAAATATTATAACACGGTTTGCGGAAAATGTACAGACCTTCTGGAAAATTATTTTCGTCCCGTTTTTAAGGGGAATCATGGTCGAAAAAAGATTCTTGTAGTGTCCATTATTTCGTGTAATCTGCACCAAAAGAATCATAATATTGCTTATCGTCTCTTCTTCGATTTTCTTTCATCCATTATAATAGATAAAACCCGAACAATTGGGGCAATAAGAAAGAAGGAATATGAACATGACCGTAAATTATCAGGATTTGGGGCTTCGAGTGCGCGATGCCCGCAAAGCGAAGCATCTAACGCAGGAGCAGCTGGCGGAGAAGGTCGGCATTTCCTCGTCTTTCATGGGGCACATCGAGCGCGGCACGCGCATTGCCAGCATCGATACGCTGGTTTCCATCTGCAATGTGCTGTCAGTGTCGCCATGTCTGCTGCTGGGCGCAAGCCTGTCCGAGAACGCGGTGGATTTTCCCTATACCAACGATAACCGCGAGCGTTCGTTCATGCTGGACTTCGTAAGTTTGGCGCAGCGCACGGTTCGCCGCTGGGATGAGACGGAAAGCGCGCCGGAGGAAGCGCCGAAAACGGAAGAATAATCGCTGAAATCAAAAAGGATGTCAGGATGATTTCGCTCCTTGACATCCTTTTGTTATGCCGTCTTGTTTTCCGTCAGATTCCGCAGCAGGCCCTCGCAGCCGCGCAGAATGTCACGGTACGCCCGGTCAAAGTCATCCGTATACCACGGATCTTCAATGTCGCCCTGCCGCTCGGCAAAGTCCAGCAACAGATGCAGCTTTGCCTGCTGCTCCTTCGGACACAGAGCACGCAGCTTCTTCAAGTGCCCCCACTCCATGCCGATAATCAGATCCGCCGTTTCAAAATCCTCCGGCGTAATCTGCCGCGCGCGATGCTCCGTGCAGGGCACCCCGTGCTTGACCAGAATTCGGCGCGCGGGCGGATAAATCCCATTGCCAATTTCCTCGCTGCTCAGTGCGGCGGAATCCACTTCAAACTCGCCAGACACATGCCGCTGCTGTGCCAAGTACCGGAACACCATTGCTGCCATAGGGCTTCGGCAAATATTGCCGTGACACACAAATAGGATTTTCACCCGCATTCGCCTCCCTGCTATCAGTATAGCACACTTGTGCAGGAAATTCAACTATTATTTCCCAGTTTTCGCTTGTAATTCTGTGAATTGTTTGTAAAATTCGCAGAGCAATCACCACACGGGCGGTGTCCAGAGGGTGATTTCGCCCGTCGCAAGCGTTTTCGGCACGTCAATCAGCCGCTGATTGCTGCTGCCGCGGTAGAGCAGCGACAGCGACTTCTGCTCCTGCACGAAGCGTCCATCCACCAGCACGTCGATGCCGTGCAGCAGCGCCATGCGCGCCGGGTCGTTCTCCTTCAGCAGCGCATCAAGCGTGAAGCCCGTGTAGCACCAAACATTGAGGTGCTTTGCGTGCGCCGCGTCCGCAATCGTGCGGCAGGCTTCGGGCTGGCACATGGGTTCGCCGCCGGAGAGCGTCACGCCGTCCAGCAGCGGATTCTCGCCGATTTTGCGGATGATGCCGTCGGTATCCATCAGCGTGCCGCCGGCGAAGTCATGCGACGCGGGATTATGGCAGCCGGGGCAGTGATGCGGGCAGCCCTGCACGAACACAGTATAGCGGACGCCCGGCCCATCGACGATGCTGTCGTCTGCCAAACCAAAGATGCGGATTTCCATGGTAATTGACCTTCTTTCGCGGTGGATGAATGAATGACGGAAACGCCCTCCCCCGAAGGAGAAGGCGTTTTATGGGGAGGGACGCTGGGGCGTTGCCCCAGACCCTACCAGAGGCGCTGCCTCTGGACTCCGCAAGGGGCATTGCCCCTTGACCCTTTTTTCGGCGCCCGGCTTGAGCGCATTCCCCGGCATTTTGGGGAAAAGTGGCTTTTAGCCCTCCACCTTGATGCGCTTGATGCGCTCCGTCACGCGGGTGGTTTCCCCACGGTGGCAGCACGGGCAAGTATCGTCGATAATGCCATTATAGCCGCACAGCGGGTCACGGTCAACCGGGTGGTTAATCGAACCGTAGCCGATGCCGATGTCGTGCATATAGCGCACAATCTTCTCGAACGCGTCGAGGTTCTTCAGCGGGTCGCCGTCCATCTCCACATAGGAGATATGGCCGCCGTTGGTCAGCGCATGATACGGCGCTTCCACGCTCAGCTTATGGAACGCCGTGCAGTGATAGTAAACCGGCACATGGAAGGAGTTCGTGTAGTATTCGCGGTCGGTCACGCCGGGGATGATGCCGAAGCGCTGCTTGTCGAGGCGAATGAAGCGGCCGGACAGGCCTTCCGCAGGCGTAGCAATGATAGAGTAGTTCAGCCCCGTCTCCGCGGACACCTTGTCGGTGTATTCGCGCATCGTGCGGATGATTTTCAGGCCCAGCTTCTGGCTTTCCTCGTCCTCGCCGTGATGCTTGCCGCGCAAGGCAACCAGCGCTTCCGCCAAGCCAATGAAGCCGATGGTCATCGTGCCGTGCTTGAGCACTTCGCCCACCTTGTCGTTCCAGCTCAGCTTTTCGGAGTCAATCCACACGCCCTCGCCCATCAGGAACGGGAAGTTCTTCACGCGCTTGTTGCTGATGATGCGGAAGCGTTCGTTCAGCTGGTCAATCACCAGTTCCATGCGCTCCTGCAGCACCTTGAAGAACACATCGACGTTGCCATTCGCCTCAATGGCGATGCGCGGCAGGTTGATGGACGTGAAGGACAGATTGCCGCGGCGCGGGGCGATTTCGCGATCAGGGTCGTAGACATTGCCCATCACGCGTGTGCGGCAGCCCATGTAGGCGATTTCGGTCTCCGGATGGCCGGGCTTGTAGTACTGGAGGTTGAACGGCGCGTCCACGAAGGAGAAGTTCGGGAACAGGCGCTTTGCGCTCGTGCGGATGGCGAGGCGGTAGAGGTCGTAGTTCGGGTCGCCGGGGTTGAAGTTGACGCCTTCCTTGACGCGGAAAATCTGAATCGGGAAAATCGGCGTTTCGCCGCCGCCCAGACCTGCTTCCGTCGCCAGCAGCACATTCTTCATCACCAAACGGCCTTCAGGCGACACGTCCATGCCGTAGTTGATGGACGAGAACGGCACCTGCGCGCCCGCGCGGCTGTTCATAGTGTTCAGATTGTGGATGAGCGCCTCCATTGCCTGATAGGTCGCCTTGTCTGTCTCCTGCTCGGAGCGGCGCTGCGTGAAGTCGAGAATGCGAGCAATCATCTGCTCGTCCGCGACGTACTTCGTCAGCAGTTCCGCCATGCGTGCGCGGTGGTCAGCGTTCTCTTCCAGCGTGGGTTCGAGGTTCTCCGCCTTGGTCTGCGCCACCAGTTCATTGGCGTGCGCGTCGCACTCCGCGTCATTCAGCAGCAGTTCCAGCGCACGGGAGAGGTTCATGCGGTAACGCTTGATGAACGTCTTTTTCACGCCGGGCGCCATGCCGTAATCGAAGTCCACAATCGCCTGTCCGCCGTGCTGATCGTTCTGGTTTGCCTGAATGGCAATGCACGCCAGCGCCGCGTAGGACGTGATGTCCTGCGGCTCACGCAAATAGCCGTGCCCCGTGGAGAAGCCGCCCTTGAACAGGCTCTTCAGCTCAATCTGGCAGCACGTCGTCGTCAGCGTGTAGAAGTCCATGTCATGAATGTGGATATCGCCGTCCATGTGCGCCTGACCAAATCGCGGATCCATGACGTACTTCTCGTAATACTGCTTTGCGCCTTCGCTGCCAAACTTGAGCATTGCGCCCATGGCAGTATCGCCATTGATGTTGGCGTTCTCGCGCTTGATGTCGGATTCGCTGGCATCCTTGAACACAATGTCCCCAAACGTGCGCATCAGGCGGGAGTTCATCTCGCGGACGCGGCTGCGCTCGGCGCGGTAGAGGATGTAGGACTTCGCCGTGCGGGTGAAGCCGTTGCGCATCAGCACCTGCTCCACCGTGTCCTGCACCTGCTCCACGCTGGGGATGGCGCTGATGTTCTCGTTGTTCTCCAGCAGGCGGACAACTTCCTCCGTCAGCTTGCGGCTCGTCTCATGCCCGCGCGCACTGCCCGATGCCTGAAAAGACGCGAAAATGGCCTGCTCAATCTTGTCCTGATCAAAAGGAACTTCGCGTCCGTCGCGTTTGCGAATCATATCAATGCCCATGGTCGGTGCCTCCATCATTCTCTATTCTATCCGTATTATTTCCCATTTGAGAACCAATTGATAACCAGCCGTTCATTCGGCATAAATTGTGGATGTTTTCTCCTGCCCATGCTACATATAGTGTCTGCAAAGCAGGAACGAAAGCCATCATACACCACTGGAGCCGCTCTTGTCAATGCTGAATCTGGTCGAAATGGACAGCCGAAAACCGCCCGAAGCGCCGCAAGCCCGGTAAACAGAACAGCTTCCACTGGCGGCGAAAATCGGGCGAAAAAACGTTTTTTCTGCGTTCCCGAACTTTCCCCGCTTGATACGGCAGATTTGTCCGTATTATGCGCTTGTCTGCGGGGAGTGCGCATATGAATTTGAAAATCGGATTACTCCTCCAGCAGCAGCCGCTGACCCCAGAAGCAGCATAATCCCCTTGATGAGTCGAAACGCAATCGTCTGCATGATTTTTCCTCAGAGCAAGAATGTGAACAGCTGTTTTTCCACCGGCAGCGCCCGAAACTCAAACCAGTCCGGATGTTCCTTCACAATGCCTGCCCAGAGTGTCTCTTCCGTCTCCGGAATCGTCCCTGCCGCCAGCAATGCCCGTAATTGCTCCCCAATGGCGCTCATCAGCGGCTTTATCTGCTTGTCCGGCACAACGACCATGGACAGGTCGAGGCGGTTTCTGACGCTTGCCAGCACGATTTTCTCGCCGCACAGCCGCTTCCACGGCAGCGCCATGCCGGTATAGAGCGGATATCGCACGCAGTCCGGCGCCATCCAGATATAGTGCGTGCTGGACAGCACCCGGTCGCGCGCCGCGCTGAGCATCGCCGCGCGGCTAAACAGCGACGGTTTGCCCGTCGGCATCGGCAGAGCATAGCGCGGCTTGTATTCCAGCACGTTCGGGTGGAACTCCGCCACTTCGCGCAGCTTCAGCCCCTCGGCATAGCACAGCAGCGCCAAATCCTGCATTTGCGTCAGCTGGCGCAGCCAGTGCATCCCTTCTTCGTCCAGCGAGGCCGGGCAGACCGTCACGCACAGTGGCATCGGGTCGGTGCGCTTCCTGCGCCGCCGCTGCACTGCCGACTTGATGCGCATCAGCGGCGTCACCGCCAGCGTCATGTCGAGGCTGTTTGACTTCAAGCCTCGCTTCGCCGCCGCGGACAGCGTACCCGCCGCGAAATCAACGCCGTATTCTTCCTTCAGCTGCGCCAAGCCATCCTCCTGCGGCTCTATCCGCACAGGCGGCACGGGCAAATCGTGCGTCAGGGTGATGACGGGCTGATTCAGCGTGCAGCACTGCCAGCCCTGCACCATCGCGCGCAGGAACGCTGTACCGCTCCCCTGCGCCATTGCCCGGATGAAGCCCGCGCGCGCAAAGAAGAAGTCCGGATGCCAAAACGCGCCCGGCATCGGGTGCGCCGCAAGCGTCAGGGGCATTCCGTGCGCAAAGCACAGCGTGCCGTCCGGGTCAATGCGCTCCGCCGCAACCGGACAGACCGCGCCAATCGGATCATCCTGCGCCGGCAGATAGCCCGTCAGCACCGCCTGAGCGTTTTCCACCGGGCAGTCGTTCAGTGCGCGCAGGAGCTTCTTCTCCCAGTCGCGCTCAAAGCGCATCGCCGGATGCGCCAGCAGCGCATAGCGTTCGCCGTGCCAGAGCGTTTCCATCGCAGCAAAAGTCATTTCCGGGCTGACAAGGTATTGCAGCGTCCCGAACGCCGCCATATTGCATTCTTCGGGGGATGTCGGGGCTTCCGGCAGCACCAGCGCGTACGACAGCGCGTTGCGGTGCAGGGCGTTCTCCCGCGCGGAGGTCAGCGCCTCGGTCGCTTCCGCCCAGTTCGCCGCCTGCATCAGTATCAGGATTCGCTCCATATCGTTCCTCCGTTATCCTATTTTTAGATGAACATGTGCCAAGATGGCGCAGGTGAATCTGAAAATAGTATCATTTTCTCAGCGCCCGAATGCCCAGCGAGATGGCGTAGCACACCGCCGCGAACAGCACAATTGCCGCACCCGCCGTCGTATCCAGATAATACGCGCAAATCAGCCCTGCCACGCCGCACACCAGCGCAATCACCACGCTGTACACCGCGTGCTGACGGCTTGACCGCGCCAGATTGCGCCCCGCCGCCGCGGGCAGAATCAGCAATGCGTTAATCAGCATCACGCCGACCCAGCGAATCGCCAGCATGACCGCGACCGCCACCAGCACTACGAACGCGCACTCCCCCAGCCGATTATGGATGCCTCGGCTGCGCGCCAGGGACGGGCTGATGCCCGACAGCAGCAGCGAATTGTACATCACCGCCCACAGCGCAATGCCCGCCACAAGCGCAATCAACAGATAGAGCAAGTCGCTGTCCTGTACTGCCAGCACGTCGCCGACGAGCAGGGACGAATACTTCGCGAATCCACCGCCCATGGACAGCACCAGCACGCCTGCCGCCACTGACGTGGACGAAAAGACGCTGATGATTGTATCGGTGGACGCCGCCCCGGTCTGCTTGATTCGGCAAATCAGCAGCGCCCAGACGATGCCGAACACCAGCATCGCCAACAAATCACTCGACACGCCGAGCAGGATGCCCAGCCCGATGCCCGTCAGCGCGCTGTGACCCAGCGCATCGGAGAAGAACGCCATCTGCTGGTTGACCGCCATCGTGCCGAGCAGCCCCAGCAGCGGCGTCAGCAGCAGAATCGCCAGAAGCGCATTGACCATGAAGTCAAATTGCAGGAATTCAAAGGGCAGCAGCGTTTGCACGAACGTGCGAATCGCATCCATCACGCCTGACCTCCTTTCGTCCCATCATCCACCACGGAGGCGGCGCGGGCGATTTCCTCCTCGGGCGTTTCCGCCTTGCGTCCCATCCAGCGTTCCGCGCCATGCAGCCGCTGGGCATTGAGCGTCTTTGCGCCCAGCCCGAACACCTTCTGGAATTCCGGCGATGCGAACACGTCATCCGGCTTGCCCTGCTTCAGCACCGTCTTGTCCAGCAGCACCACATGGTCAGCGTACTGGCGGACGACGTTCAGGTCGTGGCTGACGAGCAGAATCGCCATATGGTGATGCTCCTTCAGGCGCACGACGGTATCCAGGAACATCTGCAAGCCGTTCTGATCCACGCCGGAAACAGGTTCATCCAGCACGAGCAGATCCGGCGCGGGATGCAGCGCCAGCGCGAGCAGCACGCGCTGCAGTTCGCCGCCGGAGCAGCGGCCGAGCGGGCGGTGCAGCAGCTTTTCGCCCTCCACCATTTTCAGCGCCTCCATCACCTGCGCGCGGGTCTTTTTGCCGACCCCCGTCCACACCGGGCGGCGCGTCAGGCTGGCGGCGAGGAAGTCCTCCACCGTCACAGGCATCTCCTTGTCGAATTCCAGGTGCTGCGGCACATAGCCCGTACGCATGTGCGCCACGTCGCGCCCTTCGCCGTCCACATGGCGAATCGTACCGCCGTGGGCGTATTCCCCCAGCAGGGCGCGGATGAGCGTCGTTTTGCCCGCGCCGTTCTGGCCGATCAGCACCGTCAGCTGACCGCAGTGGATGTGCATCGACACATCCTGCAAAAGCGTCTGTCCGCCGCGCACCACGGAGACATTTTCCAGCGCAATGCGGCACAGCTTGCAATTATCTGCCATTTTGTTTCCCTCCTTGGGAGATTCGTGCGATTCTTGCACCATGTTAGTATACCATGCTTTCCGCGCGGATTCTACCCTTTTCTTTTTCCATCGGCAGGAGTTTCGCATTTTTTCGCGTATTATCATAAAGAAGAGCGAATCGTCTGCATGGGCGGTTTCGGAGGATAAAGGAGGATTTTCTCATGATTGCTTTGGCTTGCGACCACACCGGCATTGAACTCAAAAAGGAAATGATGAAGTTGCTGGACTCGATGGGGCTGGAATGGAAGGATTTCGGCACGGACACGGCGGTCTCCTGCGATTACCCCGTGTATGGCTACCGCGCGGCGAAGGCGGTTGCGTCCGGCGAGTGCGACCGCGGCATCCTGATTTGCGGCACGGGCATCGGCATCGGCATCGCGGCGAGCAAGGTGAAGGGCACTCGCGTCTGCACCTGCTCGGACGTCTACAGCGCCGAATTGAGCAAGCGCCACAACAACAGCAACATCCTGACGATGGGCGCACGCGTCGTCGGCGTTGACTTAGCGAAGATGATTGCGACCCACTGGCTGAGCGCCGAATTCGAGGGCGGCCGTCACCAGCGCCGCATCGACATGATTACGGCAATTGAGAACGGCGCGGAGCTGTAAGGGAGACCCAAGGGGCTTTGCCCCTTGACCCCAGCAGGGCGCTGCCCTGCACCTGCGAAGGGTCTTCGACCCTCTCGACACCCTTCACGCGATTGCGTTGAGCACACTTTCATGCAGTGTCCGCGTGTTTATGCAGGGTTTCGCGTCTGCGGAGGCGAAACCCCTGCATCGCAAAAGACAAATTACGAATCGCGAAATCAATAACAAAACATCTACCCAAAAAAACAGGGATGCGCTTCTCACGCACCCCTGCTTTTTGTTTCCAAAGATTGCTTACTCCTGCCCAACCGCGTTGAGCTCCTGCGTCAGACGCCACTTGGTGGCAGCTTCGCCCTTGCTCCATTCGAGGCAGTCAGCATAGCCGTAGTTGTTGCACTGCGTAATCATGTTGCGGATGTGCATGTTGAACTCGCCGTCCGCCTTCGCATAAATCGCCAGCCAGCTGTTGTTCTTGATGCTCTTGGCGCACTGCTCCCACTTCACCTTCAGTTCGTCATCCTTCACGGACTCGGAGTAAGGCAGGTCGGGCATGATGGTGTACTTGCCAATGGACTCGAAGTACGGGTCAGCCAGCACCGCGCCGGACCAGTTGCGCCAGTCCTCCTGAATCGGGTAGGAAACCGCGTTCAAGATGGAAACCCAAGTGTCCCTGTTGAACGTTTCGCCCAGCTTGCCGTCAGGGTTGATGGCGTCCTTGCTGTAAGTGGTGTTGTTCGCCTGAATGCAGCCGTCGTTGAAGTTGCCGGACAGGGTGTACTGCTTGCCCGTGTAGGGGGACGTCCACACAACGCCGTTCAGGTCATGTTTGGTGTCCTTGTTGCAGATGTCGCCCAGTTCGGTGAAGTACATGCCGCCGTTTTCGTCATAGTCCCACATCAGACCGCGCGGGCCGTACCACATGGTCATCGAGCCTTCGGGAGTCGCGAAGAAGTCCAGAATCGCAAGGCACAGTTCCGGATACGCCGCCTTCGAGCCGACAGACCAGATGCGGTTGCCGCCCAGCGTGGACAGACCGTAGACGATGGGGTTCGCTTCGTCCGGCACACGCGCATACATCATCTTGCCTTCACCCAGATGCTTGTCCGTGTTGTAGACCATGGAGGAGGCATAGTTGAAGATGCCCCAGAACACGCCGCCGTTCTTGACTTTCTGGCTCATTTCGTCGTAGGTCTGCGTCATGGAGTTCGGGTCAAGTAGGCCGGCGCGATAGAGCTGGTTGAAGAAGCGCAGCATCTCGATGTACGGGCCGTTTTCATCCAGCGCATCGTAGAATTCGCCATTCGTGGGGTTGTACAGACCGAAGCCGAGTTCGTCATAGCCATAGTACGCCGTCGCCATCGCCTTGACGTACATGACCATGTTGCCGTCCCAGTCAGGCCAGAGGGACGCCGCATACGTCTCGTTGCCCAGCTCGTCCGTTGGGCAGATTTCCTTCATCTTTTTGAAGACCTCGAGCAGGTCATCCAAATTCTTGATTTCCGGGTAGCCGAGCTGAGAATACAAGTCCCAGCGCAGATCCCAGGAGTACATGAAGGACTTATGGCCCTGACGGGAGGTCGCCACGTCCATGCCGAAGCCGTACAGATTGTCGCCGTCTTCGGACACCAGACGGTTGGACGCCAGCGCATCCTGATAGTTCGCCCAAACGTAGGGCGCATACGTCTCCGCAAGGTCGTCTTCGTCCCACTCCAGCAGCAGACCGTTCTTGATTGCCTGCTTATAGTCCTCGCCATTCGCGCCCCAGACGACGATGTCGCCGAGGTTGCCGGACTGCGTGCGGGTCTGGTATGTGCCATCCTGATCGGGGATGATGACCAGTTCGACGTTGAACAGATCCTTCATCAGCGCAGCGCCCCAGCCGGTCTGACGGCCGGAGTAGTTCGCCAGCTGGCTGTAAATTTCAATCTGGATGGGTGCGCCATCCATGTCGATGAAATCGTACAGGTCGCTGGTCACCTTGTAGTACGGGATGCCAGAGGGATTTGCGGGTTCCTCTGCCAGCGCAGGCAGAGCGCCCAGAAGCATGGTCAGCGCCAGCATCAGGGCGAAGAGTCGGGTCAATTTGCGCATTTGCAAGATTCTCCTTTCCGTATTTGAAGTAACTATCACCAGCCGGGTTAGCCCTTCACGGCACCCAGCATGATTCCCTTAACAAAGAAGCGCTGCATGAACGGGTACACCAGCAGAATCGGGATAATCGACACCATGGCGACCGTGTACTTGATAACGCGCGTGTTCAGCATGTTCGCCGCCGCCTGCGTGGACATGCCGCCCGAACCGTTGACCAGCGCCGACAGGTTCGAGGACTGGTTCAGGTACACATACAGGCGGTGCTGCAGGGTGTACAGCTCCGGCCGGGAGGACATCAGCAGCAGCGAATCCTGGAACGAGTTCCAGTTGCCGACCGCGCCGAAAATCGAAATCGTCGCCAGAATCGGCACGGACAGCGGCAGGATAATCTTCAGGAACACCGTCGGCGTGTTCGCGCCGTCAATGACCGCGGATTCCTCCAGCGATGCCGGAATCGACTCAATATACGTCTTCACCAGAATGATGTTGTACGGCGCAATCATGCCCGGCAGGATGTAGGCGAGGAAGTTGTTCGTCAGACCCAGCATCAGCATGTTCATGTACCACGGAATCAGACCCGCGTTGAAGTACATGGTGATGACCAGCGCGCGGTACATCAGCGACCGATGCCACATCTTCTGCTTCGTGACCAGATAGCCCGCCCACGCGCTGACAATCACCATCAGCGCTGTGCCCAGAATCGTACGCGCCACCGTCACGATGACCGACGAACCCAAGTCCGCCACGTCGCGCAGGGCAAGGTAGTTCTGGAAGTGGATGCCGACCGGCCAGAAGTTGACCAAGCCGCCCGCCACCGCGTCATTGCTGGAAATGGTGTTGATAAACAGGTAATAGAAAGGGAAAACGCACAGAATTGTGAAAGCCACAAAGAGGATGTACAGGAAAACATCAAACACGATGTCGCCCGCCGTGCGGTGAATCTTGTTCTTCGGGTGCTTGCCCGCCAGTTTGACGGCGGATTGCTTCATGACTTCGGTGTTGCTCATTGCTTCTCCGCCTCCTTAAATGATGCTTTCGCCGCGCACGCCCTTGGAGATGCCGTTCGCGCCGAAGAGCAGCAGCACGCCAATCAGGCTCTTGAACACGCCGACGACCGTGGAAAGCGGAATCAAGCCGCTCTTAATGCCGCTGTGATAGACATACAAGTCCAGCACCTCGATGGTTGCGCTGTTCTGCGGATTCTCGAAGACGAGGTACTGCTCCATGCCGTTGGAAAGCATACCCGCAATCGCCATCAGCAGCATGACCATGTAAGTGGGCATCAAGCCGGGAATCGTGATGTGGCGGATGCACTGGAAGCGGTTCGCGCCGTCCACCTTCGCGGCTTCGTACAGCTGCTGGTCAATGCCCGCAATGCCCGCGATGTAGACAATAGCGCTCCAGCCCAAGCCCTTCCAAGTACCCCACAGCAGCATCTTGAGCCAGATGAAATCCGCGCTGGCAAGATAGTCTGTCGTGGCGGTCTGCCCCATGACGTTGCGCAGGAAGGAGTTGATGAAGCCGTCGGTGGAGAAAATCGCAAACGCAATGGCGTACACCAGAACCCATGAGATGAAGTTCGGAATCGTCGTCAGGGTCTGCACAACGCGCTGGAACTTCGTCGAACGCAGTTCCGCCAGCAAAACGGCGAAGGCAATCGGCAGCCAGCTCGTTGCAATGCCCAAGCCAGACATAATCAGCGTATTGCGCAGCACGCGCACAAGGTCGCTGCGCGTCGCGCCGTTGGAGAACAGGTAGCTGAACCACTTGAGGCCCACAAAGTTCTCGCTGCTCAGCGCGTCGCCGACCTTATAATCAAAGAACGCATAGCGCCAGCCGTACAGCGGCAGGTAGCAGAAGATGACCGTCAGAATCAGAACAGGCAGGAACATCAGGAACAGGCGGTATTTCTCCTCCATCTCCATCTTTTCTTCCATGTCCTTGGGAATAGTGACCATGCTCACGATGCTGAATACGAGCAGCAGCCCCCCCAGCACCGCCCAGAAGACGATTGCGCCGGTCGGCGTCATCAGCTTCAGGCGGTCTGCCTTTTCCAGCGCCGGCAGGATGCTGTTCAGGTACACCAGCGTTCCGATGCCGCCAAGCATCAGCACCGAGCCGATCAGCGGCAGTTTGACGGCTGAGCGCTTCATGCGGTGATTGCCCAGCGACATGCACGCGCCGATTGCACTCAGGATGATGCCAAGCATCAGCAGCGCACAGCCGCCCATGATGAGGTAGAAGTGCCACGGCTGCACCCAGCCCATACGCAACGGGCGGGCAAAGCTGTCCGTCAGCGTGCTGTACGAAATCGCGGCGGTGAACAGCGAAGTATTCGCGTTGATGTCCGACATCAGTCGACCGGGATTGACCTCCGGGAAGAAGATCATCAGCCCGGCAAACGCGGTCAGAATGCGGATGATGATCAGCGCCCAGTTCGTCTTTTCCCGGACGCAAGTCGCCTGTCCGCCGGATTTGGCTGAAATCGTCGCCTGCATGGTATCCCCTCATTTCTTTCTTCGTGACGCTCCTCTGCTTTGACCAGCCGCGCGTTGATGGATGAGCGCTGGCGGATGATGTCCAGCGTTCATCCATCAGCGCGACTATGGCAAAGGCAGGAATCCCCTTGGCGCGCTCCTCAGCCGAAGCCGGAGAGCGCGCCAGAGGAAAGTAGTGCAGGATTACTCCGCCAGACCGGAGACCGTGAAGGTGAAGACCGTCGTGGTGTTCGGGGCGGGCGCGGTCAGCACAACGCCATCCGCCTTGATGTTGTTGTAGTTGTCCTCGACAATCAGCTTCACCCAATCGCCGGAGGTATCCACCACAACGCCGGACTGCGTCTTGCCTTCGCCAATCTTGATGGTCACATCAGAAATGGTGACGTAGCCTTCCTTGACCAGCTTGGACGGAATGTCCGTAGAAACGCGGAAGAAATGGAATGCGGTATCCTCGCCGAAGCCCATGTCGCCCGTGGTCATGGAGCAGGTGTAGGTGCCGTTGCCGGAGATGACCGCATCCTCGAACGTCGCGCCGTAATCGGTAATCGTGCCGTCGTTGTTGGTCTTCGCCAGCTTGGTGAACACATCGTTGTCCGCGTCGCGGCCGTAGGAGGGTTCCTCCCAGTCGTTGCGGAAGATGTAGTTCGGGTCAGACTGCACGGCGATGTACGCGCCGTAGGTCTTGGAGATCAGTTCCTTCACTTCATCTTCGGTCAGGGGCTGTTCGGTTTCCACAACCGGCGGCACACCGTAGATGTAGTCGAAGGTTACGTCAATGGTCTTAATGCCGGAGAGCGCTTCCGCCGTCGCGATCTTCGCGGTCACGCCTTCGAGGTCGCCGTCCGCCACGCGGGCTTCCGCCGGGATGTCCGTCACCCATTCATTCCAGATGTTGGAGCGGGTCACGATGCCGTCGTCGGTCGTGGTGAAGTCCTTGCCGAGTTCGATTGCTTCGCCGTTGACCTTGACTTCGGTGATGTCGATGAAGTAGCCGGGGAAGGTCGCTTCGCCGTTCGCAATGCCGACCGCCATGAACGCAACACCGGGGATTTCGCCGCCCTTAACGCCGGAGAAATCAAGGGACAGGGTGTAGGTGCCGGGGCCGTCCACGGTCACAGCATTGCCCTCTGCAAATTCGCCGGGATTCCACGCGGAGGTCGCCCAATCGCTGTCGGCGAACATCAGGAACGCCGTGTCCGTCTTGGGCACGAGGGTGAAGTCGATTTCGTAGGTCTTGACGGATTCAAACGCCGCCTTGTCCACGATGACAGGAGACACGCCCGTCAGGTCCTTGTCGTAGGAGCGGACAGAAGCGTCAGTGGGAACTTCGGCAACCCATTCGTTCATGATGTTCATGCGGGTTTCCACCTCATCGTCAGAGGAGGTGTAGCCCTTGGTGAACGCAACGGATTCGCCGTTGATACGGATATCGTTGAGCTTAATGGACATGCCGGGGAAGAGCTTTTCGCCGTGCTTGATGCCCAGCACGGTAAAGGCAACGCCGGAAGCCGCGCCCGCTTCGGTCGCGGTGAAGTCCAGACCCACGGTGTAGTCGCCCGCGCCGGTCACGGTCGCGTTGGTCGCCTTCACAGCGGAATCGTCCGTGCCCCAGTACTGGCTCGTCCAAGAAGAGTCGGCGAACATGATGTACGCCATGTCAGCGCCGTAGCGGAAGAGCGTGAAATCAACCTCGACGTTTTCCACGCGCTCAAACGCAGCCTTGTCCACGGTTATCCAGTTCGCGTCCTCAGTCACGCCGTCCCAGGAACGCGCGTCGGCGGGCAGCTCGCTGACCCATTCGTTGTAGATGTTGGAGCGGGTAATGATGCCGTCGTCAGAAGAGGTGTAGCCCTTCTTCGCTTCGATGGGCTGACCGTTCACGCGAATTTCGTCCACGCGAATCGTCCAGCCGGGCAGTGCCTTTTCGCCGTTCTCCAGACCGATGGCCGCGAACGCAATGCCGCTCGCCGCGCCTTCGGGCGTACCGGTGAAGTCAAGGCCTACGGTGTAGGAGCCCTCGCCGGTAATCGCCGCCTCGGTCACCTTCATGCCCTCCGCCGGCTCAGAGCCGTCGTGCCACCACTGGTAGTGCCAGTTGGCGTCGGCATACATCAGGAATGCCGTAGAGAGCGGTTCGACTTCGCCCGCCACGGGAGATGCCACGGGAGATGCCACAGGAGACGCCACCGGAGATTCCGCCACAGCGGTCATGCCCAGCGCCATCGCCAGCACCATCAGCAGTGCAAGAAACTTCTTGGTGCAATTCATGATGATTCCTCCTTAGAGAAGCTGATCGTGCCTGATGCCTGTCGGCGAAACATTTTCGTAAGTCTCCGAGGTTTACGAAAGCGTTTTCGTCTTTGCCCGGATTAAGGGCAGACATTTCCGCACTTGTAAATCCATTATAGCTTTCGGCGCGTCATTTGTCAAGTTCAAACCATATGATATACAAGATTTGTGCAAGTTTTTGCCGCACTTCTTTATTGAAACTGCCTAAATCAATCAGAAATCGATCTGCAAGTTCCTTACACGGATTTTTTCGTCAGACAACGTTTTCATTGGTGTATTCGGTCTGTTGCCGCTCTTTTTCCGACATGAAAACAGTTGTTTCCCTTTGATATTGTCTGTTTTAGATGCAGATTTACGTCATTTCCCGATTTTTCAGCATTTTCAGCAGGTTCCAGCGTCGCCGCGCCTCTTCTTCCGCCATTTTGCAGAGGGTTTCGCTCTTCGCCGGATCGCTCCGGCGCAATGCCGCAAACCGCCCCTGCCGCATCAGGAACGCCTGAAAATCCCCGTCCGGCGCTTTGCTGTCCAGCATCAGCCCATTCGCCGGATGATAGCGGTACAGCGGGAAATACCCGCACTGCACGGCTTTCTTCTCGATTTCCTGCACGTCACGCATGTCAATCCCGTGCGCAATGCAGGGCGCATAGGCAATGATGAGCGCCGCGCCGTCCCACGCTTCTGCCTCGCGCATGGCCTTCAGCAGCTGATTCGGATTCGCGCCCATCGCCACCTGCGCAACGTACACATGCCCGTAGGTCATTGCCATCAGCCCCAAATCCTTCTCCGCGCCGGATTTCCCGCCGGACATGAGCCGTGCCGCCGCACCCGCCGGGGTCGCCTTCGAGGCCTGTCCGCCCGTGTTGGAGTACACCTGGGTGTTCAGCACAAGCACCCGCACCTTTTCGCCCGATGCCAGCACATGGTCAAGCCCGCCGAAGCCAATATCAAACGCCCATCCATCGCCGCCGATGAGCCATACACTCTTGGCCGCCAGCAAGTCTGCCGAATCCGCAATTTCCTTCACCAGCGGATGTGAAAGCGTCTCGCACGCCGCCAGCAGCGCTTCCCCCGCCTGTGCCGAGAGCGCCGTATCCTCGCGATTATTCAGCCACGCGCGGCAGCTTTCCGCCAATTCCGGGCACTGTGCCGCCAGCGTCTCGACCTGCTCCGCCAGATGTGCCCGCCGGTGCTTCATCGCCAGATACAGCCCGAAGCCAAATTCCGCGTTATCCTCAAACAGGCTGTTGCCCCACGCCACGCCCTGCCCTTTCTGGTTGACGGTATAGGGGCAGCTGGGCGCGCTCCCTGCGTAGATGGACGAGCAGCCCGTGGCATTGGCAATCATCAAGTGCGAACCGAACAATTGTGTCAGCAGCTTGATATACGGCGTTTCGCCGCACCCCGCACACGCACCGGAGAACTCAAACAGCGGCGTTTTTGCCTGTGCGAGCGGAATAGTGTCCGCCTCCCCCACCGCTGTTTCCGGCAGCGACACGGCGAAATTCCAGTTTGCCTGCTCCTGCGCCATTTCCGTTGCGGGGCGCATCACCAGCGCCTTGTCCTTCGCAGGGCACACCCGCGCGCAGTTTTCGCATCCTGTGCAGTCCAGCGGCGACACCTGCACGCGGAAATTCCGCCCGGAAAACGCCTTGCCCTTCGCCCGAACCGTGTGAAAATCCACCGGAAACGCCGTTTCCGCCAGCGGGTAGAACGTGCGGATGCACCCATGCGGGCAGACAAGGCTGCACAGCCCGCACTGGATGCACGCTTCCGCCCGCCACTGCGGAATCTGCCGCGCAATGCCGCGCTTTTCGAGCCGACTCGTGCCCAGCGGCGCAAACCCGCGCGCGTCCATGGCGGACACCGGCAGCATGTCTCCTTGCTGGCGCAGCATCGGACGCATGAAGGCTTCGACTGCTGATTGCGGCGCATCCTCCGGCGTATCAGGCAGTTCCGCCCATTCCGGCGGCACGTCCACTCGTCGCAGCGCATCCGCCGTCTTCGCAATTGCATTCAGATTCGCCGCGACGACCTGCTCGCCCTTCATCGCATATGCCGCCTGAACCGATTCGGTCAGCAGCTGCTGCCGCTGCTCTTCCGGCAAAAAGGCATTTAATTGGAAGAAAGCCGTCTGCATGACCGTGTTGATGCGCCCGCCTAAGCCGCACTGCGCCGCGATTGCGTCCGCGTCGATGGTGTAAAGCAGCGCATGGCGCGTCGCAATGCTCCGGCGCAGCTTCGCGGGAATCTCCATGCCGTCCGGGAGATTCAGCAGCACCGTGCCGCCCGGCTTGACGCTCTGCGCCACCACGTCCAGATTCATCAGCGTCGGCTGATGGCACGCGAGAAAGTCCGCCTGCCCAATCAGGTACGGCGCGCGAATCGGCGCTGCCCCTATCCGCAAATGGCTAACCGTGTACCCGCCGGATTTCTTGGAGTCATACGCAAAATACGCCTGCACCTGCCGATTCGTCTGCGCGCTCATCATTTTTATGGCGCTCTTGTTTGCTCCAACCGTGCCATCCGCGCCCAGCCCAAAGAACTTGCAGCTGATAACGCCCTCGTTCGGCAAGGCAAAATGCGCGTCTATCGGCAGGGACAAGTGCGTCACATCGTCGTCGATGCCGACGGTGAAGTGCTGCCCAGCTTCCATCGTGTCCAGCGCATCAAACACAGCCTTGACCATTGCGGGTGTGAACTCCTTGCTGCCCAACCCGTACCGTCCGCCGCAGACCTTTGCCGTCCGCCCAGCGGCAAACAGCGCCGCGCTCACGTCCAAATACAGCGGTTCACCGAGTGCGCCGGACTCCTTCGTGCGGTCAAGCACAGCGATTCTCTCCGCGCTCTCCGGGATAACCATCAGCAGCGCTTCTGCCGAGAACGGACGGAACAGCCGAACCCGCACCACGCCGACTTTCTCCCCCGTCCGCATGAGTGCCCGCGCGGTTTCCTCCGCCGTCTCCGCGCCCGACCCCATCAGCACCAGCACCTTCTTCGCGTCCGGCACGCCCGTGTAGGAGAACAGCCGCAGTGGCCGACCCGTCAGTGCCGCGACGCGGTTCATCGTGTCCTGCACGATTTTTTGCAGGGCGAAATAATATGGGTTCGCCGCTTCTCGCCCCTGAAAATACACGTCCGGATTCTGGCTCGTCCCCTGCTGATGCGGATGCTCCGGGTTCATGGCGCGCGCCCGGAACTGCTGGATCTGCGTCTGCGGCAGCAGTCCGCGTAATTCATCCTCGTCAAGCGCCTCGAACCGCTGGATTTCATGGCTCGTGCGGAAGCCGTCGAAGAAGTGCAGCATCGGCACACTGCCCGCCATCGCGCTCA
>OGPL01001227.1_pt1 | contig 24399 bp, 19 predicted proteins | sample 1552901 | NCBI WGS metagenome assembly OGPL01 (sample SAMEA2580244, study PRJEB22360) | human gut metagenome | biome: human gut; feature: human-associated habitat; material: faeces | place: Denmark | collected 2008/2010 | reverse complement strand
GTAGAAACTGCGCGGGAAAAGCACAGAACGGTAAAGGCAAGAATAAAAGGTACGCATTTCGTCGAGATCCATTTCTACGTCGAATACACCCAGAGTTTTATCCCATACTTTCCGGCCTTCTTCTTTTACCTGGTCGAAAGACTTACCTTCCAATTCTTTCAGATTACGTTCAGCCTGTTCAAAACCGATAAAAGAAGAAGCGACACGGGCCTGAATTTTCTCTCCGCGCTTGGTTTTGAAACCGATCAATGCGCCAACATGCTCATCCTGCAATTCTTTACCATCACACACTTTACCGTCTTTCCAAACAGACCAGGAATCAGGTGTTTTCTCCAACACAATAACAAAATAATTCTTAAAGTTTTCAGGAACTCCCCCGCTATTACGGGTCGTGTAACCGATGATTTTGTTTTCCTCAGGAATAACCTTAATATAAGATCCCCGGTCGTAAGAATCGATCACAATATATCCTTCGTCGGTTTCAGGAAAAGTAAAACGGAAATAAGCTGCCCGATCGGTCGGAGTAATCTCAGCGATAATATCATGCTCGGCCAGGTATACGCTATAATAATAAGGTTTAGCCACTTCTGCTTTGTGGGAGAACCAGCTGGCACGGCGGTTTTCGTCGAAATCCACCTTGCCAACAGTCGGCATGATGGCAAACTGGCCGTAGTCGTTGATCCACGGGCTGGGCTGGTGGGTCTGCTTGAAACCCCTGATTTGGTTGGCGTCGTAGGTGTATTGCCAGCCGTCGCCCATCTTGCCCGTCTGCGGCACCCAGAAGTTCATGCCCCAGGGCAGGGCGATGGCGGGATAGGTGTTGCCTGTGGAAAGGCTAAATTTCGAAGCGCTTCCCACTAATGTCGATACATGATCGACAGGCGTGACGGGCTGCTGGGCCGATAGGCTCGCACTTCCCGCCAGCAAAAGAAGGGCAAGTGCGGATAATTGATGAAACCGTTTCATTTCTTCGAGCGTTATAAGGTTATGTGGCAACTATGCTGCAAAAGTACGAAAAAAAACTGGTTCGTCCGAATGTTTGACACGATAAGGTTGTCGCCATTGCCAAAACTTGCTGCTGGATCGCAGGAATGGTCTGCCTAATAGCGAGTGGTCTGCCTGCCGAACAGTTTCCCTGGGTGACTTGGCTGCGAAGGTCCCGTTTCGGGAGACCATCCTCCGACCTCATCGTCATCCTCCTGCAAACAGTTCGCGGAGCACGGGAAGGGAACGGAGGTCGGGCATGTTGGGTACGTGGAGGCGGTAGTAGGACAGCATGATCCCTGCGATGCGGTTGCGCTCCTCGCGTGTCGGAAGAAAGACGTGCATAGTGGGATAGCTGATGCGCATCAACAACCCGACATGGGCAGCGTCTTCGGGTGGCAGAAAGTCGGGATGGAGCGGACGCAGGGGTGTGAACGTTGCACCACGGAGGTCAAAGTAACATCCCTCGTGGTAGTCTTCGAGGTTGGGCCAGAATCCTAAGAAACGGCTCATGCGCGCCATGAAGACAAGGTGGAAATTGGCAAAACGCGCTTCGGTCTCATCGAGCCATAGCAGGCTGGAACGGATGAAGAGAAAAAGGGGGACGTTCTGCTGTTCGTCGCGTGTGGCGTAGGTGAGAAACTCTGCGAGAAAGAGCAGGATGGCCTGTTTCGACGGATTGGTCGGGATGTGAAGGTAGGGCTGGTCTATGCGCACCTCGCGCAAGCGCTGCAAAGAGCTGCACAGGCGAAAGTCGTAGTCGATGCTCAAAAGAGTCAGGGGCAGGAAGTGCTGGCGTCGTACTCGCCCCCTTGCCGTCTTGGGGATGCGTACGAGAAACGACACGCGTCCTTGTGCCTCGGTGAGTAAGTCGGCGATGATGGCGTTGTCGCCATACTTCACGGTACGGAGCACAATGGCCCGCGTCTTCACTTCTTCCATGTGTGCAAAGGTATGAAAAAAGCCAGACAAACCACCAAGTATTGCAGCTAAGGCACAAAAATATAGCCATTTAGATAATTTTTACTTGGCAATATTTGGCTGAAATGAAAAAAAACAGTAACTTTGCACCCGCAAAAATTTAGCAGGGGTCCCTTCGTCTATCGGTTAGGACGAGAGATTTTCATTCTCTAAAGAGCAGTTCGACTCTGCTAGGGACTGCAAGAAAATAAAAAAAAAGAAGAAAACAAGTAAAGATGGCAAATCACAAATCATCGTTGAAGAGAATCCGTCAGGAGAAGGTTCGCACGCTTCATAATAAGTATTATGCTAAGACGATGCGCAATGCCGTTCGCAAACTGCGTGCCACGACGGACAAGGAGGCAGCTCTGAAGCTGTATCCGACTGTGCAGAAGATGCTGGACAAGCTGGCTAAGACCAACATTATTCACAAGAATAAGGCGGCCAACCTCAAGTCAAGCCTCACGAAGCACATCGTTGCTCTCGGATAAATAAGAACTTTTCAAAGGGTTCTATAAGTCTATAGCACCAACGAAGGCATCCATTGCATATCTATATGATGTGTGATGGATGCCCTTTTGCGTTCCAATGGTTTGTGCCTTGGTGTGTGTGAAAAGCGACAAAGTCGGAAAAAGCTTGGTTCCTAACTGCCTGGGTGGGCGAAAGCGTGGGATTTGGCGATTAAAAATTTCCGTATTCGCATGTTTTTTCGTACCTTTGCGGTCTATAAAAGAAAATGAAGCAACATGGAAGATATTCAGGCTGCCGAACAAAATTATTCGGCCAGTAACATACAAGTCCTTGAGGGTTTGGAAGCTGTGCGCAAGCGTCCAGCCATGTATATCGGCGACATCAGCGAGAAGGGTCTCCATCATCTCATCAACGAGACGGTGGACAACTCCATCGACGAGGCCATGGCGGGCTATTGCAGCCACATCGAGGTGACGATCTGTGCGGATGGATCGATTGTCGTGGAGGATGACGGTCGTGGAATCCCTGTCGATGAACACAAGAAGCTCCACAAAAGCGCGCTGGAGGTGGTTATGACTGTCCTCCATGCGGGCGGTAAGTTCGACAAGGGCTCGTACAAGGTGTCTGGCGGTCTGCATGGTGTGGGTGTGAGTTGTGTGAATGCGCTCTCCACGCACATGATGTCGCAGGTCTTTCGCGACGGCAATATCTACCAGCAGGAATATGAGCAGGGCAAGCCTTTGTATCCCGTGAAGATTGTTGGAAAGACGGACAAGCACGGTACGAGACAGCAGTTCTGGCCCGACGGCACTATTTTCACCACAACGACTTTCAAGTGGGAAATCATCGCACGTCGTATGCGGGAACTGGCCTACCTCAACGCCGGCGTGAAGATTACCCTGACGGATGAGCATCCTGATCCCGAGACGGGCAAGATACGCCAGGAGGTGTTCCATGCCAAGGAGGGCCTCAAGGAGTTTGTCCGCTACATCGACCGCCATCGCACCCACCTCTTCGATGATGTCATCTACCTGAAGACCGAGAAGCAGGGCGTGCCCATTGAGGTGGCTATCATGTACAACACGGACTACAATGAGAATCTTCATTCATACGTCAACAATATCAACACCATCGAGGGTGGTACCCACGTCACGGGATTCCGTACCGCGCTGACCAGGACGCTGAAGGCTTATGCCGACAACGACACCCAGATCTCAAAGCAGATTGAGAAGGCGAAGATCGACATTGTGGGCGACGACTTCCGTGAGGGCTTGACGGCTGTCATCTCCATCAAGGTGGCTGAACCCCAGTTTGAGGGTCAGACCAAGACGAAGCTCGGCAATAGCGAGGTCTCGGGAGCAGTGCAGCAGGCTGTCGGCGAAGCTTTGGCCGACTATCTGGAGGAGCATCCCGACGAGGCGAAGCTTATTTGCAACAAGGTGGTGCTGGCAGCCACGGCACGTATTGCCGCACGCAAGGCTCGCGAGAGTGTGCAGCGCAAGAACGTGATGAGTGGTGGTGGCCTTCCTGGCAAACTTGCCGACTGCTCCATACGTGATCCGAAGCGCGCTGAGATATTCCTGGTCGAGGGCGACTCGGCAGGAGGATCAGCCAAGCAGGGCCGCGACCGATACACCCAGGCTATTTTGCCGCTTCGTGGTAAGATCCTGAATGTGGAGAAGGTGCAGCGCCATCGTGTGTTCGAGGCAGAGTCGGTGATGAATATCATCCAGTCCATCGGTGTCCGCTTTGGCGTGGATGACGGCCAGGATGACTTTGAGGCCAATACCGACAAGCTCCGCTACGACAAGATAATCATCATGACCGATGCCGATGTCGATGGCTCGCACATCGACACGCTCATCATGACGCTTTTCTATCGCTACATGCCGCGCGTCATCGAGGAGGGACACCTCTATATCGCTACGCCGCCGCTCTATAAGTGTACTTACAAGAAGATTTCGGAGTATTGCTACACCGAGCAGCAGCGCCAGATCTTCCTCGACAAATACGCCAATGGCGTGGAAGACGGCAAGGGTGTCCATACACAGCGCTACAAAGGTTTGGGAGAGATGAATCCCGAGCAGCTGTGGGAGACGACCATGGATCCGAAGACGCGTCTGCTCAAGCAGGTGACGATTGAGAATGCTGCTGAGGCCGACGAGATCTTCTCGATGCTCATGGGCGACGACGTGGAGCCGCGTCGCGAGTTTATAGAGGCCAATGCCACCTACGCCAACATCGACGCATAAGCGATTTGTGGATGGGTAGCCCGTGTGTGACGAGATCACGATGAGGCTACGCAGGGTGGTCGGAGTATGACTTAAATAGAATAAAACCGAATCCCCCACCTCCTCCTTTGGGAGAGGTGGGGAGTGTATATAATGGACGAGACCAGTTTTATAGAGGTAAGTGTCGCTCAGGCGAGAGATTTCTATCCTAAGGGACATTTCATAGGCGAGGATTTTCTTGTCTATGAGCATTTTAGTGAGGTACCTCTGCCGTGGAAGTCGTGCCGGATGCAATGTCTTTTCTTTGCTCTCTGCACCCAGGGAGAGGCCAGCTATACGGTCGATGCCAAAGCGTCACGTATCAAGCAGGGCGATGTCATCATCGTCGGGGAAGGCCAGCTGATAGAAAACTTCCTTGCCTCGGATGATTGTGACGGCATAGCGATTATGATCTCGTATGACTTCTTCAACGATATCGTCGCTGGCATCCGCGACCTCAATACGCTTTTCCTCTTTTCCCGGCTCCATCCTGTCTTTTCGTTGACGGAAAGAGAGGTGAATGTGTTGTCCAGTTATATCGACACCATCATAGCAAAGATCCTGGAGCCTGAGCACCACTTCCGTCGGGAACTCGTCAGCACCCTGATGAAGGCACTCATCTACGACATGAGTAACGTCATCTACCGCTACCAAATGGGGGAAAAGAAGCGGTTCTCGCGCGGTGAGGTAGTGTTCTTCAACTATATCCGTCTGGTCCGCGACCATTTCAAGCAAGAGCGGCGCGTCAGTTGGTATGCCCATCAGCTTTGTATCACCCCAAAATATCTATCCGAAACCATCAAGACCATCAGCAAGCGAACGCCCAACGAATGGATAGACTACTATGTCGTGTTGGAACTGCGTCTGTTGCTGAAAAATTCGGATAAGAGCATCAAGGAGATTGCGGAGTATTTGAACTTCCCCAACCAGAGTTTCCTTGGAAAATTCTTCAAGGATCATGTTGGAGTCAGTCCATCCACATTCCGCAAAAGTTGATGTTTTATCTCGTTTCCGAATGACGCTGATATCGTGAATGACTTTCGTTTCTCTTGCGTAAGCAAGCAAAAAGATACCCGAAATAGCTGTTTTGGAATGTTTTTCATTTAAATAAAGTTAATCAACGAAACAGAGGTGGGATGGTTAAAGAGAAATGCTTACTTTTGTATAAACCAATGTAAATTATGACCAAAGAAGAAAGACAGTCCGCCATCCTCGACCAGCTGCTCAAGCAAGGGTCGGTTCTGGTGTCGGCTTTGAGCGACAACCTGCAGGTTTCGGCGGTTACGATACGCAAAGACCTTACCGACTTGGAACGCCAGGGACGCTTATACCGTAGTCATGGCAAGGCCATTCTGATCAATCCGTTCACGGCCAACCGTTCCGTGAACGAGAAGGAAAAGCTCTTTCCAGAGGAGAAATATAATATAGGCACGGCAGCTGCCCAGCTTGTCATGCCCAACGACTCCATTGTCATCGCGTCTGGCACGACAGTTACCGCCTTTGCACAATGCCTTCAGCACAGTCCCAGGTTCACGGCGGTCACGTCGTCTATCAAGGTTTCTGAGGCCTTGGCAGCCAATTCGGAGATAGAGGTCATCCAGCTGGGTGGCAGATTGCGTCATGACAGTCTCTCGGTAGTAGGCCCCGATGGCGAGCAGACGCTTGCTGGCTGTACTTTTAGCAAACTCTTTATTGGTGTCGATGGCATCGACCTGGAGTATGGCATCACTACGACCGATCTTCGCGAGGCCCATCTCAATAAGGTAATGATGGGTGTGGCACAGAAGACCATAGTCCTTGCCGACTCGTCGAAGTTTGGACGCCGTGGTTTTGCGAAGATTTGTGGTATGGACGAGGTCGATGTGATTATCACCGACGGCAATATCCGTCCCACGGACCGTACCGCTTTGGAGGAAATGGGTATTGAGGTGATCGTCGTTAATGGTGGCAACGCCTCCGTCACGATGCTTTGATCCTGTGGCAGCAAAGGAATAGAGAGAAAGAAAAGCGAACGGTGTGAGTAGGGTGGAAACTAATCAAGGTTACTGCGGATGAGAAAGATTTTCTTTGTGGCGATATGGTCTGCCCTGCTGGCTGCTTGTACAACCGATTCCTATGATAGTGGCGACACTCCGTTGTCTTATCTTTCTGCTGAATGGGCCGATGTGACGACCAATGGCGACGGATTGGTGGCCTATGCCGTCACCGATGGCGGGCAGCGGCTCACCTTTTCCCCTCCTTATCAGGCTCAATGGCTGAAGCAGAAAGCCGACACCACTTGTCGTGCTTTGCTCTACCATGGGCAGGTGGTCGAAGGAGTGACCAGCGTCAAAGGACTTACTCCCGTCTTGATGGTCGGCGTCGTGGATCGGAAAGAAGGAATGGCGGTCAAGAAAGACCCTATTGGCAATGCACGAGCATGGTTTTCGGCTGACAAGCGCTATCTTAACCTGGTGCTCACGATCAAGGTGGGACGCAAGGAAAATGCTCCTACGCAACAAAAGATAGGGATCGTGCGCGATTCTGTCACCATCCTTGCTGATGGCATCCGCTGTTGTTGGCTCACTTTGGCACATGATCAGAACGACGTGCCCGACTATTATTCTCAGGATGCGTGCGTCAGCGTACCTGCAGCGGTGCTTCACGAGGTTGGCAAGGTGTGCCTCCGTGTGGCAACCACACAAGGAGAGCGCCTCTTGGAAATACAATAACCACCCCTTTCACTAACTACTATCGACGCGACTTCTTTCCGAAGTCGTGCCCCCCCCAGGAAGTTTTATTGCTCTTGTCAGCAAGCGATAGCCCGCAAGGCTAACACTGATTCTATACTATCGGCAAACTGATGCCATTGATTTTCTGATAGATGTCGAGCGCATAGACATCCGTCATGCCACTGATATAGTCGATGACGGCCATGACGCGTTTCTCCAGCGACGGGTTGTGGATGTCGTACTGGCTCGAAAAGCGACGGATGAGTTGCTGGCTGTGATATTTCTCTGGCTCTACTGCCGCATTGATTAGAGCTTCCATGAGGGTCTCCATGATCTTATAGCCCGACAGCTCCACGTCGAGAACTGGTTTGGAGCGGTATATTTTGGCCTTCGACACCTCAGAGCAACGGCAGTACGCTTGGCGTTGGAGTTCGTTGATATGTCTGACGAGCGGTCCTTGAAAGGATCCCTCCAGTATCTCTTCCTCGTGATTGACAAACGCCTGTACGCATTCCTGTTCCAAAGCACCGACTGCACAGGCGCGCATATACACTACCTGCTCGTTTTCGTCTGTCACCTCCTCCTCTATCAGACGCTGGCGAATGCCTTGTCTTTCTCGCTCATCAAAGAAGCCCAGGAGTAGGTCGGCAGTCTCCTCAAACGACAATAGGTGTAGTTTGTGGGCATCCTCGATATCCATGATCTCATAGCAGATGTCGTCTGCAGCTTCCATCAGAAACACCAACGGATGACGCGCATAGCGGACGGAAGTACCTTCATCGTGCTCCAAGCAGCGCATGCCGAGGTCCTCAGCAATGCGCTCGAAGTCCTCGCGCTCTGATTCGAAGAAGCCAAACTTGCCGTGCGAGCCTGCCAAATTGGAACTGAACGGGTATTTGACGATAGCCGCCAATGTCGAATAGGTCATGACGAATCCACCGAAACGACGACCCTGAAACTGGTGAGTAAGTAGGCGGAAGGCGTTGGCATTGCCCTCGAAGTGGGTGATGTCATCCCAGAAGCGCGCGCTCACCTTTTTCTTCAGGTCGCTGCCAGATCCTTCTGTGAAGAAACTCTGTATCGCTTGCTCGCCACTATGGCCGAAAGGAGGATTGCCCATATCGTGGGCAAGTCCTGCAGTCTGCACTATCGTACCAATCTCCTCAAAAAGTGTCCCGCGGAGGTGAGGGTGTCGATCCGTGAGGATGCGTGCCACGTCGTCGCCCAGCGACTTTCCCAGCGATGATACCTCCAAGGAGTGGGTCAGTCGGTTGTGGACAAAGACCGACCCTGGGAGCGGGAAGACCTGCGTCTTGTTCTGCAAACGTCGAAACGGAGCCGAATAGATCAGTCGGTCGCCGTCGCGCTTAAACTCCGATCGGTCGTCATGGCGTAGCGGGTGGCGCGTTTCCTGTCCCAGCCGCTTGTTGGAAATGAGTCGAAGCCAGTCCATATCGTTTTCCTCCTTGTCTTTGTTTTACTTCACCCCCTGTCCCAGCCAGTGCTGGATCTCCGCATCCAAGTCCTGGATCTGCACGTCGCGCTTCTGCAGCTGATTGTTGCGGTCGATGATGAAGTAGGTCGGGATGCTTTGGATGTTATAGCTTACGAGCGTCTGCGAGTCGCCTCCTTCTGGATCCCATACACAGATCCAAGGCAGCGATTCCGTCTGAGTCTTGAAGAAATGCTCGTTGGTATCGTAGCTGACCTGGTAGATTTCGAAGCCCTGGGCATGATACTTGTCATACAATTGTCGCAAGACCATGATGCGTTGTGCTGACTCTTTCGATCCGAAGACATGGAAGTCGAGCATCACTACCTTGCCTTTGAGCGAGGTGAGGCTCTGCTGCTGTCCGTGGTTGTCGGGCAGTGTGATGGGGATCACGCCGAGTTCCTGCACCTTGGCGGTCTCTGCCGCCATGGTCCGCTTGTTGTTTTCCACGATGCGCTCGTCCTTCATGCCCTTGAGCGTGATGTTGTGCAGGTTCTGTGTGCGCTCCGTGTTCGGGTAGAATGTGTCCCACGAGGTGGCGACTGCGCCGAAGACTTTGTTGTCCGTGGCATCCATGCGTGGGTTGAAGATCATGATGGGATTGCCGTTGATGACCACATACTGGAAGAGAGCGAAGTAAGCATAGCCCCGCATCGGCTCCTTGAAAATGTAGTTGCGCATCACGTCGTCCTTGTAGGTCCGTATCAGCAGGTCGATGGCAGCATCCACGTTGCCCGTGTCGCTCATGACAAGCTGGTTGCATTGTGCTTGCAGGGCGATTTGCTTCAGGGCCAGTTCGCGTATTTTCTCGTTCTCATAGGAGTTTTCCACCTTGTAGTTGGTGGCCATCATTGGGTAGGAGGCCTCCAGTTGTACCGTCTCTGTCGAGTCAATACCGATGTTGATGATCTGTCCGGCAATGCGCAGACGGTAAAACTCAGGATTGTTGGCCTTGTCGCCGGCAAAGGCAAACTGCCCCTTGTCGTCCAACTTCACGGAGTCCACTACCTTGAATCCGTCGAGCGTGTTGTGCTCGAAGTAGAGCGTCGAGTCCTTGGCGTTGCCAATCGTTCCCGAAACGTGGAATTGCTCCCCCGTACAACTTGCCAGAAGCAGTAGGGCGAAGAGCGAGAGGATGCCTGCGAAGCGATGTTCGCGCTTGTCTATCTTCATGATTCTATTGTTTTTTGTTCGTGTGAATGGGTTTGCGTGCGTGACGCAGATCTTTCATCACCGTGTAGGCTACGAAGATGCCGATGAGCAATGTGTTGACGCCGAGGGCCGCCACCGTTCCCAAGGTATTGTTGGTCCAGTTCATTGCCGCAAAGAGGACTACGGCCAGGCCGACATAGACCATCATCTGTCCGATGGGGTAATTGATGGGGAATTTGCGCTGACCGACAAAATAGGAGAGGATCATGGCTGTGGCATAACCCGCAAAGCCTGCCCAGGCACACGCCATGTAGCTGTATTGCGGCACAAACACGACATTTACGCCTATCAGTACCAGACATCCTGCCCCCGAGAATACCGCACCCCATATCGTTTTGTCAATCAATTTGTACCAGAAGCTAAGGTTGAAGTAAATACCCATCATGATCTCTGCCGCCATCACGATCGGCACGACCCGCAGTCCAGGCCAGTAGTCGCGCCCGATGATGTGGCGCAATATGTCCATATAGCCCACCACGCAGAGGAAGGCCAGCAGGGTGAAGATGAGGAAATACTTCATCGCCTTGGCATAGGTGTCGAGGTTGTCCTTATCCTTTGACTTTCCGAAGACGAAAGGTTCATAGGCGTAGCGAAATGCCTGTGTGATCATTGCCATAATCATCGCCACCTTCGAGGCTGCACCATAGATGCCCAGTTCCGAATGGGCATTACCCGCCTTGTAGAGATAGGGAAAGAGAATCTTGTCTGCCGTCTGGTTGAGAATGCCAGCAATGCCGAGGATGAGAATCGGCCATGCGTAGGTGAGCATCCGTCGCATCAGCCCTCGATCGAAACCCGCTGTGAAGCCGCGCAGCTCCTGCCAGAAGCAGAATGTGATAGATCCTGTGCAGGCCAGGTTGATATAGAAGGCGTAGCCCACCTCTGTACCGCCGAGAATGACGTAGTAGAGGAGGTTGAGTGCGATGTTGAGTACGATGAAAAGCAGTTTGAGCGAGGCAAACTTGATGGGCCGTTTCTGATAGCGCAGGTAGGCGAAGGGAATGCATTGGAATGCATCGAGAGCCACCGTTGCTGCCATCACCCAGACGTAGCTGGGGTGGTCAGCATACCCCATGAAGGAACTAATCGGGGGGATGAAGGCCAGTACGAGCAGTACGAAGATCGCACTGGTCGCCGCCACCATCCATAAGGTCGTCGAATAGACGCGTCGCGCATCCTCCCCCTCCTTGTTGGCGTAGCGGAAGAAGGTGGTCTCCATACCGTAGGTGAGGATGACGAGCAGCAGTGCGGTGTAGGCATACATATTGGTGATGACGCCGTAGCCGCCGCTCTCGGCGCTCATCTTTGCCGTGTAGAGGGGTACGAGCAGGTAGTTGAGAAAACGTCCCACGATGCTGCTCAGCCCATAGATGGCCGTGTCCTTAGCCAAACTTTTCAAACTTGCCATTGCTGTCTTGGTTTTTGCGCTCCCTCCCTCGGCTGCGGCCTTTTAGCCGCCCTTTCCCTTGGGGGTGGAAAGGATCATGCGCTTATTGAATTGCAAAAGTAAGAAAAATATGAGATATGGCAAAGAGAAAGGCGTGATAACGAGCCGTATGCCGTCGTTTTTCCCCTTTGTGGGCAAATGGTCTTTGGATTTTGTAAGTCGAAACGTGGAACTTAGAACCGTATCAGCGAGTTGTAATCCCAATAGGCATTGCGCATATCGACACGCCCGCTTTTAAGGAAAGGCACGCCCTCCTCTTCTAGTAGTTTGCGTTGGTCTGATGGTTGCGAGGCCAGCCGGCCTCCTGAACCTACCACGCGATGGCAGGGGATAGCAAGATCTTGGGGTGTCTCGCGAAGGATTTTACCGACCACACGCGCATGATTGGGCATCCCAGCAAACCGGGCCACATCGCTATAAGTGGTCACACAGCCTTCAGGGATGCATACGACAATGTCGTAAATTGTTTGTTTGATTTGGTCAATATCCATCTTCATGCCCACAAAGTTAAGAAAAATATGTGATTCTATGTGTCCTGTTTGTGCTTTTTTTGTTTTTGTTTTAATAGTGTATGTTAATTTAAGAATTTGGAAACAAAATGCGCATCTATTTGTCGTCTTTAGGTTGATGGTGACACCTGTTGGGGTTGATGTTACGTCGTTTTGTAAGAGCGATGGTCGGAGGTGGAAGAGTTCGTATGCAGTAAGGAGGCGTGTGGGGAGGCATTTTGAGGGTGGTGGTTAAAGTCTGCCCTGCTCGTTATAGCTGAAATAGTGGCCGTCGCAGACGATGATATGGTCGAGGAAATGGATGCGCATCACCTCACATGCCTTTTGTACCCGTTGTGTCAGTTGGTCGTCGGCTCGGCTTGGTACGGCGTTGCCGCTGGGGTGGTTGTGGCAGATGGCAAGTATGGTGGCATTTTTTAGAATTGCCTCACGCAGGATGACGCGCACGTCGATGGCGGTCTCGGTAAATCCACCAAACGAGATGCGTTTTGCTTCGATCAGTTTGAAATGCTGGTTCATCAATAGCACCCATCCTTCCTCCACGTCAAGGTCCTGCATTTGTGGGTGCATAAAATTGTAGATGGCCGTCGCCGATCCCAGGTCTCTCCGCTCCTCTGCCTTCTCTTTGGCTCGCCGTTTGCCCAGTTCGCACGCCGCAAGGCTTGTGATGGCCTTGGCTGGTCCGATGCCGTTGTATCTCTCCAAGTCCTTGATGGACAGTTTTCCCAGTGTGTTGAGGTTGTTGTTGCAGTCGCCGAGCACCTGTTTCATCAGATCGACTGCTGTCTGGTGTGCGTTGCCCGAACCGATCAAGATGGCCAGCAGTTCCGCGTTGGACAGCCATTCGGCTCCCAGTCGCTCCAGACGTTCGCGTGGGCGGTCTTCCTCCGCCCAGTCGTTGATGTTCAGTTTGCTGTTGCTCATTTGTAGAACGTCTTCTCGTAAGCCTGAAATTCGTCCTTGCCGCAGACACAGCGCCGCCACCATGCTTTGAAGAAGCCGCATCCGTAGCCCGTAAGCTGCACGAAAGCTGCGCAGATGCTCAGTACGCCGATGCGTAGGCTGTGATTTTGCAGTGCAGAGTCGGCGAGGATGAGCAGTGAATAGAGTAAGATGGGCGCCGCTGCAATCCCCATGACGCATGTTCCAAGACTTCGTGTCTCTTCGTTGGTGGCCAGTCCATAGACTATCACGCCCGCTATGAAGAGCAAGGCCAGGGCGATGACACCTGCCGTGAAGACAGCGGGCAGAAGGTGGACGATCTTTAGAGAGTCGGGATATTTCTTGTAGAGATTGATTCGTGCAATTCCGCTGTTGAAAACCTGTCGCCAGAACTTACGGAAGTCGGTGCGTCGTTTGTGCCATACCCACGCCTCGGGAAATAAGCGGCAGTGCAGTCCCGCCTGGAAGATACGGATGGAGAAGTCGATATCTTCGCCGAATCGCATCTTTGAGAAGCCTCCCAGTTGTTGGTAGGCCTCGCGCCGTACGCCCATGTTGAACGATCGGGGGTAGAACTTGTCAAGTTTCTTCTTTCCGCCCCGAATGCCACCTGTGGTGAAAAACGAGGTCATACTGTAGGAAATGGCTTTCTGCGTCGGTGTGAAAGAACTGTGTGCACAATCGGGTCCGCCAAAGGCATCGGCAGGCTCGCGGTCCAGTTCCTTCGATATGGCTGTGAGGTAGCCCTCGGGAAGCACCACATCGCTGTCGAGGATGAGCAGGTAGTCGCCCTTGGCACGCTCCGCACCGTAGTTTCTGCTTTGTCCGGGTCCGGAGTTGGGTTTCATGAAATAGTGCAGGTCGAGCCGTCCGGCATATTGGTCGCAGACCTTTTGGCACGGAGTCTTCGAGCCGTCTTCTACGATGACGACTTCAAAATCCTTCTCTTCCTGGCGGGTGAGGCTTTCCAGAAGCTCGTTGACCTCGTCAGGACGGTTGTAAACGGGTACGATGATGCTGTATCTCATGGGTTGCAAGGGCCAATGATGTGATGCTTGGTACAAAAAAATATAGCCCTCGCACCTGCAGATGGCAGGCGCATAGGGCTATGTCTATTGATTCGAATCTTATGCGTTGACGCGGCCGAGGTAGCTTCCGTCGCGCGTGTCAACCTGGATGGTCTCGCCCTCGTTGATGAAGAGCGGCACACGGACTACAGCACCCGTCTCCAACGTGGCAGGCTTGGTGGCGTTGGTGGCGGTGTTGCCCTTCACGCCCGGCTCAGACTGCGTGATCTTCAGCGTAGTCTTGGCAGGCATCTCGGCCAACAGCACCGTGCCGTCAGACGTATCGGTGACGACCTCCACGACATCGCCTTCCTTCATGTAGTCGGCGCCCTGGATCTGGTGGCGTGCGATAGGAATCTGCTCGAAAGTCTCCTGGTTCATGAAGATCATGCCCGTGGGGTCCTCGTAGAGGTACTGCCAGGGGCGACGCTCCACGCGCACATCCTCCAACTTGAAGCCAATCTGGAAGGTACGCTCCAACACACGACCGTCGCTGACGTTCTTCAACTTCGTGATCATGACCGTGTTACCCTTGCCCGGCTTGCGGTGCTGGAAGTCGATACAAGTCCAAATCTTGCCATCCATGCGGATGCATGTTCCGATTTTGATTTCCTGTGAATTAATCATAATTCTGCTTTGATATATTGTTCTTAATTATATTGCTTCTTTCTGCCCGCAACGCCTTTGGAAGAAGGCGTTGCTAAGTGGTTGCAAAGTTACAGTAAATCAGTTGAATGACAAAGCGTTTCGGGTTTTTTATTCTCTTTTGCGGGTGGAAAAGGTGCTGATGGCGTGGGTTTTTGGTGAAAAATCATGAATTGAATGGCTAAAACTCGCTGAATCCTTGGTCATTTCAAAAAGAATCCGTAATTTTGCAGGCCGTAACGGGAGTGGCCTCGCCTTTCCCGCAAAGCGTTGTAACGATAATAACAATAAAAAGATAAAGCAAAATGAAAAGAACGTTCCAGCCCCACAATCGCCGTCGCGTGAACAAGCACGGCTTCCGTGAGAGAATGGCCACGAAGAATGGTCGTCGCGTCTTGGCCGCCCGTCGCGCCAAGGGTCGTAAGAAGCTCACTGTTTCTGACGAGAATCACGGAAAGTAAACCGTTTGTTCCGCATGATGCGGAAATACGGCGAAAGCAGGAGGCATACACCTTTTATCAGGAAGTATGCCTCCTGTTTTCTTAGTTGAAGGCTCTCCTTATATATATAATAGGAGACCGCCTTGTCTCTAAAATAAGAGGGGGGCTTTGGTGGCCCAGTAAACCAAGGAAGAAATGCTGCAATTGATTAAAACTTACAAGTTGACCACAGTTCTACTGATCGTCATCTGGATCTTGTGTTTCATGCCCATTCCCGAAACTCCGTTGAGCCATGTGCAGTTGATAGACAAATGGACGCACACGGCCATGTATTTGGGATTGGGTCTTGTCATCGCTTTCGAATATGAGCGCGCACACCACCCACAGGCGAGTAGTTGGTCGCTATTCGTCTATGTCGGATTGCTACCCTCGTTGATGGGTGGTCTTATAGAGTTGCTTCAAGCCTACTGCACAGGTGGACGTCGCAGTGGCGAGTGGCTCGACCTTCTTGCCGACGTGGTCGGGGCGGTCCTGGCCACGATTATTGGAATGCTTTGGGCAAGGTGGCACGCCAGTTCTTAAACGGGTTCGCCCGCATCTGCTTGTTGTAGAAACGGTGGTCGCCCGTCACTTCTGGGCCGAGGAACGGTGGGCGTGCAAACGCCTCGTCGCCGTGCTTCAGTTCCACCTCCGCCATCACCAGTCCCTCGTTGTCGCCATAGAACTCATCGACCTCGTAGGTGTGGCCCTCGTAGGGAATGAGGTAGCGGCGCTTGTCGATGATGCCCGGTTCGCAGAGTTGCAATAGGTGCTCGGCCTCGTCGGTCGTTATCTCCTTCTCAAACTCATAGCGACTCAGTCCGCCGTCCAGCGATGGACCTTTGATGGTCAGGTAGGCTTTGTCGTCGCGGATACGGATGCGCACCGTGTTGACAGAGGCGAAATACCCCTGTCTGATATGCGTACTTGACGTTGCCTGCTCTTTCCATTTGGCATCCTTGCGCACAAGAAACTTGCGCTCTATCTCCAGTCCACTCATCGGTATATGTTGGTTGGAATCTGTGATTCCGTTGTTAGTTCATAAGGATGGTGGTGTAAACCAAAAAGCAAAGTCCCAGGAAGATCAATGCGCCAAAGATAAACGCGATGACCTTTTGTGCCTTCTTCTCCTGCAACTCCTCACGCTGCTTGCGGTTCAATTTGCTCTTCTCGCTCATAATGCTATTTCGATTTTAGTTGATTTCTTTTTTATGACTTGATCAAGGAAGTACTCTTGGACTTCCCTGTACACACACACGGTTTCACCCTGTAGCCTTGGCTTATTCCTTCTCTGCGTCGGCAGCGGCAAACTCCATGAGGTATGCTTTGATGAAGCCGTCGATCTTGCCGTCCATGACCGCATCGACATCCGAAGTCTGATAGCCCGTGCGGTGATCTTTCACTCGTCGGTCGTCGAAGACGTAGCTCCTGATCTGGCTGCCCCCTTCTATCTTCTTTTTTCCAGCCTCTATTTTGGCCTGTTCGGCCTGTTTCTTTTTCAGAGCGCGGTCGTAGAGTTGGCTCTTAAGGAGTAGCATGGCTTTGGCGCGGTTCTTCGGCTGGTCGCGTGTCTCGGTGTTCTCGATGAGGATTTCCTCCTTCTCGCCTGTGTCAGGATCCTCGTATTGATAGCGAAGGCGTACGCCCGACTCCACTTTGTTGACGTTCTGTCCACCAGCACCACTCGACCGGAACGTGTCCCAGCTCACCTTGGCCGGATCGACATAGACCTCAATGGTATCGTCCACCAATGGTGTGACAAAGACGGAGGCAAAACTCGTCATGCGCTTTCCCTGTGCGTTGAACGGACTGACGCGCACGAGGCGGTGTACGCCATTCTCGCTCTTGAGGTAGCCATAGGCATATTCGCCCTCGATGGTCATCTCCACACTCTTGATGCCGGCCTCGTCGCCCTCCTGAAGATTCGTGACTGTCACTTTGTATCCCTGTGCCTCGCTCCAGCGCATGTACATACGCATGAGCATCTGGGCCCAGTCCTGGCTCTCCGTGCCTCCTGCTCCGGAGTTGATCTTCAGAACTGCGTCCATCGGGTCCTCCTCCTGGCGCAGCATATTGCGCAGTTCGAGTGCCTCGATGGCTTTGACAGCCTTGTTGTATAGGGCGTCCACCTCCTCTTCGCTGACAATCTTGTCTTTGAAAAAATCCACGGCGAGTGAGAGTTCGTCGGTGAGGGTGCTCACCTCCTTGTAGTCCTTGAGCCATTTCTCGATGCCCTTGACCTTTTTCATCTGCGCCTCTGCGCGCTTGGGGTCGTCCCAAAAGTCAGGCGCCTGTGTGCGGAGTTGTTCCTCCTCGTATTCTATCTGCTTCTGGTCGATGTTCAAGTACCGGTGCAAAGCCTCGGTGCGCTGTTGCACATCTTTCAGTTGTTCGGCTGTTATCATAGCTTTCTCTGTATGATGGTGTGGAGGCTACTCCTCGTACATCTTGTCAATATCCTCCGCATAATTCTTGTAGATCACTCTTCGGCGCAGTTTCAGCGTGTTGGTCAGTTCGCCGTTCTCCATGGAGAAATGGCGGCTGATGAGTTTGAACCGCTTGATCTGCTCGTAGGGAGCCAGTTGTTGCTGGAGCGTCATGATGCGCTCGTTCATCATCTCGCGCACGGTGGTGTTCTCGCACAATTCTTCTCGTGAGCTATAGACCACCCCGTTTTTGTTCGCCCAGTCCTCCAGCGTGCCAAACTCCGGCACGATGAGGGCGGAGACAAACTTCCGCTGATCTGCGATGACGACCACTTGATCGACAAATTTGTCCACCAGCAGCAAGCCCTCCACCATCTGTGGGGCGACATATTTTCCGTTGCTGGTCTTGAACAAGTCCTTGATGCGCTCTTGGAGGAACAACTCGCCGTCCTTCATGTAGCCCGCGTCGCCCGTATGGAAGAAGCCGTCGGCGTCGAATGCCTCCACATTGGCTGCGTCGCGCTTGAAGTAGCCTTTTGTGATGGTTGGGCCTTTGAGCAGGATTTCGTTGTTCTCGCCGATCTTGATCTCGATGCCCTCAATGGGCCGACCTACGGATCCGACGGTGAACGGCTTGCCCAAATGGTCGCAGGACACGGTAGCCAGACTCTCGGTGAGGCCGTAGCCGACATCGAGGGGAATGCCGATGGAGTGGACAAACTCCTCCACCTCCGGTGAGACATAGGCTCCTGCCGTCGGGAAGATATGCGGGTTCTCCAGACCGAGCTGCTTTCGTATCAGGCTGAGCACAGTGCGGTTGTACACCTGGTATTGCAACTCCAGATGGATCGGCACGCGCTTTCCGCGTCCAAGGTAGTACACGTTGCGCTTCCGTCCCACGGACATGGCGGCTTGCATCAGCTTGCGCTGCACGGGTGACGAACTCTCCATGCGTCCTTTGACAGCAGTATAGACTTTTTCCCAGAATCGCGGCACCGCCGACATACATGTTGGATGGGTCTCGCGCATACTGTCCTGGATTTCCTTCGGATAGGTGTTGACGATCAGCTGTGCGCCGACAGATATGCAGAGGTACGACCATGCGCGTTCGAAGATATGGGTGAACGGCAGGAAGTTGATGGCGCGGTCCTGGTCGTTGATAGGCACGCACTGCTGGTTGGCTGCCAGGCCTGCGTGGTATTGCCCATAGGTGAGGATGACGCCCTTGCTCTCGCCCGTCGTACCACTGGTGTAGAGGATGTCGCAGATGTCGTCGTCGCTGGCTTCAGCCCACAGTTTCTCCACCTCCGACTGTCTTGGCAGGTTCTCGCCGAGCTTGATGAAGTCGCTGAAGTAGAGGGCGTTGGGGTCGTTGCTACTGATGCGCACACTGGGATCATAGACAATCACGCGCTCCAGTGTCGGGCAGAGGGCGATGACCCTGTGTGCCTTGTCATATTGCTCTTGCTCTCCGACGAACAAGAAGCGCACGCTGGCGTCCTGGATCATGTATTGTATCTGCTGCTCGGAGCTCGTAGCATAGAAGGGTACTGTTCTGACGCGCACACCATAGGCTCCAAAGTCCGTGTACAGGTACTGGATACAATTCTGTGAGAACACGGCTATCGTGTCATGCGGTTTTGCGCCCAAATTCAACAAGGCGTTGGAGACCTGCTTGACACGTGTCGAGAATTGGTTCCACGAGACGCTCTTCCACTTCAAACTGCCAAAATTGCGAAATGTGATGGCTGGTTTTGCGCCGTAGTGCTTGGCCACTTCGTGGACGAGAACGGAAAGATGACTATTCAACTGCATAGCGTATTCTTGTTTACTATGCAAAAATACCACATTTTAACCGAATTTGAAAATTATTGGGAGACTATTTTGTCTTTGACCGCAAAAAAGCGTCTCTCGTAATGCGGTTTGTAGCGATCCATAAGCTCTCTATGAGGCATTGAGGCCAGGGTGTCAGCCCAGAAAAATGATGACCCACATGGCTGTTTTTTCCCACCTCTTGGCCAGGGTAAAAACTACTTCAAAAAAGGATGTTGCCTTCATAGCCCGATGAAGTTATATTCATCGGCTTATGAAGTTAACTTCGTTGGCCTATGAAGTTAAGTCCATAAAAAGGGGTGAAAAATAGCCTTGGCCGCCCCTTGCGCCAATCGGCCGTTCATTTGCCAAAAAACACCATTTTTGCTACTACTGCGCCACGACCGTTTATACCCTTGGGTGCGTATCAAAACAGCGATTGGAAAACATGGCTGCTTCCCAATCGCTGTTCTAAATCATGCGTTCTGTTGTCTGTGTCTTTTATCGGAGCCACGACTCCGGATTGAGCTTGGCAGTCTCCTTACGGAGCTGGAACTGCAGTACGCCGTCCGATCCTACCGTGCCCAAAGTCTGTCCCGTGCCGACCTTCTGTCCCTGTCGCACACTCACGTTGCGCAGGTTGGCATAGACGGTGATGTAGGCACCGTGGCGCACCATGACGACCATCGTGCCACCATAGCCGAAGATGCTACTCACCTCGCCTTTGAAGACACTCTTCACGGCTCCTCCCGCGGCACCCTTGATATTGATGCCCGAGTTGCTGAGTCTCACGTTGGACATACCCTCGACGTTATAGTTGCCGAAGTGGCTGACGATCTTTCCTGCCAGCGGCATGGGCAGTCGGCCTTTGGCGTTGGCGAAGCTACCCGTCATCGCCCTATCCGCTGACGAAAGGTTGGCATCGTTGGCTGCATCAGCTCGCTGCTGTTCCGCGCGGACATCGCGATCATGGCGCTGCTTCTCGGCTGCAGCCTTGCGCTCTGCTGCCTGACGGTCGGCCTCTGCCTCCCGGGCCTGTTGCTCGGCCCGCTGCTTCTGCTCCTCCGCCTTCTTTCGTTGTTGCTCGGCGTCGCGTGCACGCTGCTCCGCCTTGGCACGGTCTTGTGCCCTGGTGGCTGCCCGAGCCGCTTCTTCGGCCCGCTTGCGCTCCCGTTCTGCCTTCTCGGCTTCCTCCCTGGCTTTGCGTTTTGCCTCTGCTGCGCGTCGCTGCGCCTCCGCCTCTCGGCGTTTGGCCTCGGCCACACGGCGGGCGTTCTCCTCTGCAGCTTTCTGTGCCGCTGCGCGCTTCCTCGCGAGCGCTTCGGCACGTGCCTTGGCCTGAGCCGCACGTTCCGCTGCGCGTTTCTTCGCCTCGGCGGCTGCGCGCTCCCGCGCCTTTTGAATCTCGATGTTGATCAGGCGGTCGATCTGTGCGTCCAGGGCCTGCTGCTTCTTCCTGCGTTCAGTGATCACGCCCTGAAGTACCTGTTGGTCTTGCTTTAGCGACGCGACGACACTCTCTTGCTCAGCCTTCTTCTGGGTGACGGCGGCCTGTGCCTGTCGTCCCTTGTAGCGGAGGTTGTTCTTCTGCTGTCGGATTTGTCCCAGTTGCGCCCGCTTCTCGTCGATCTGTTGCTGCTGTTGCTGCAACTTTTCGCCCTGCGCCCGTTGATAGGCCGCATACTCGCGGACAAAGCGCAGACGGCGGTACATCTGTGAGAGGCTCTTTGCAGAGAAGATAAACATCAGTTTGTCCTGGATGCTGCGGTGGCGCGCCATGTAGCGCATGGAGCGGATGAAGCGCGCACGGCGTTCGCCCAACTGCAATTCCAGGTTCTCGAGCTGCGACTTGAGGATACCGATGTTGTTGTCGATGCCATCGATGTCGTGGGTGATGTGGTCGATGTCGCGCTGATGCTGCCCGATCTCCGTATCAAGTGTGATGATGCGCTTCAGACGGTTGTCAACGTCGCGCTGCTTCTCCTGATACTCGGCCTCGTGCTGCTTGATCTCCTGCTTGATACGCTGGTTCTCCTGCTGTAAGTCCTTGATCTCCTTGGTCGCTGTGTATTTCGGTTGCTGCGCAGCAGGTTTCTGGCGCGGCGTACCCTTTTTCCTCTGTGGTGCAGGTTTTTTCTGCTGTGGCGCGGGCTTTTGTCCGCGTTTGTGCCGTGGCTGTGCCGGCTGCGCCTTCTTGGTGGGCGTATGGCGTGCGGGCGTCTTGCCCTTGGCCTCCGTCGGCGCATGCTTCTTGCGTCGCGTGTGCGTGCTTTGTGCCGTGGCGGTCTCCAGCGTGCAGCAAAGGGCGACGATAAGGTATAGAATCAACTGTTTCATTTAGAACTGGATGAGTTTGCCAAGCACCTCCTCCAAAGGCACTTGCTGATATTTTCCTGACAGCGAGGTGCGCTCCTCCCAGTTGGCGTCGGCTTTGACGTCGCTGAGTGTGAGCATCACGCGGAGTGTCATCTGCTTTCCCGTCGCTTCGGTCTGGGCCGTCACGTCGTGGGAATATGGAAACTGCTTCGAACCGAAGGCTTTGAAGTCGCCGTAGTTCCATCGTAGCGTCGAGGTGCCGTGGGCGATACTCTTGTATGTGATGAGCGAGGAGAGGATTTGCGCCTTGTCCTTCGACACCGTCCACTCATAGTCGAGTTTGCCATCATGGAGCCTTACGGGCACGTTGTCTGCACTTCCTATCTCTGGTGTGAATCTGCTGAGCTGCGCCTCTCCCACGCGCTGTTCTCCAGGGAGCAGCAGTTGGTTCCAGAAGAGCGACTGGAGGGAGTAGAACGTGATGCCGTTGTCGCGCAGGAAATCTACCTCGTCGTAGGTTGTCTTGACATACTGGTGGTGGTAGCGGTCCACGAAGAGCACCCCCTCGGGTGTAAACTCGATGCGTCCCACCTCTGATCGTAGCACGGGAATGAGCAGTTGGAGCCGGATGACGTTGTCCTTGCGCATTCTCAGGATGCCCGGTACGGAAATCGCGTTTCCGTTGCGCTCCAGGGTGAAGGTGAGGTTCGACACCAGGTTCTTTTGGTAGAGGGTATTGTCAGCCACGCGCTGCATAAAGCGCAGGCCTGTGGCCTCTTTGTCTTTGTCTGCATGGACGGTGTGCCCCTTCTCCATAGCAGGGACCTCTCCGCCCCCCTGCCGCTGCGTGCCACAGGCTGTGGCCGCCATCATGAGCGAGGTGAAGAGCAGGATATGTCTTGTTTTCATTCTTCTATGTATTTTTTGAGTTCTATTTTCCGTCGCAGGATGGCGTTGTTCTCGTCCTCCTGTGCTGCCTTTTGCCACATCTCCATGGCCCGGTCTGTGTCTCCCGCCATGTAGAAGATGTCACCGCAATGCTCCACTACTACGCTGCTAAGCGTGGAGTCGCTCGCGATGGCTCGTTCGGCGATGGTCTTTGCATCGTCGTAGCGTTTCTCCTTGAAAAGAATCCAGGCGTAGGTATCGAGGAAGGTAGCGTTGTCTGGTTCCTTCTGTACCGCCTTGAGGCTCATCTGCTCGGCCTTTTGCAAGTCGGCGGCAGAGTCGAGGGAGAGGTAGTAGGCGTAGTTGTTGAGTGCCCCGACATTGTCCGGTGCATAGTGTAGGCAACTGTCGTAAGCCTCGTAGCAAGCCTTGTCCATACCCTTCTCGCGGTAGATCTCCCCCATGAGGGAGTAGCAGTCGGCCATCATGCCCGAATCCGACTCCTCATCGCGCAGTTCGACGGTCTTCTGGAGGGAGGCAAGGGCCTCGTCGTTTCTCTTGAGCTGAAACAGAGAGAAGCCTTCGAAGTAGCAGAGCTGCTGGTTGTCGGGGGTGTATTGCAGCGAGGTCTTGCACAGATCGACGATCTCGTCAAACCGCTCCTCCTCCGCAAGGTCCTGCACGAGCAGTCCTTGCGCCATCTCGTTGTCTGGCTCCACGGTCAGTGCCTGGCGATAAACTGCGTTGACCTCGTCCCTTGGGAAGTCGTGTCTCACCATTAGCATGGCTTTGACCAAGTAGATACCCGCGTCTTCCTGTGGGACGGAGAGGGCGTCGTCGAAGATAGCCATTATCTGGTCGGTGTTCTCGTCCTTCAGTTGTCGTGTGGCCTGCAAGATGAGTGCGTAGCGGCTCTCCTGGGGAGTGTCCTTGTCGCGCAACAACTGCCTCAGCAGGGTCTGTCGCTTCTCCTTGCGGTGGGTGGCCTGGTAGTAGTCGAGGAGCAGCATTCGTGCCGAGACGTTATGGGGTTCCTCGGCGAGCACACCTTGGCATACCTTGTATGCCTCCTTGGTGTGGCCGTTCTGTAGCAGCCAGTTGCCCAGCATCAGCTTGTAGCTGCTGTCATAGGGATTTTTCCCCACGAGGTCTATCAGTACCCGTTTCGACTTCTCGCTCTCTCCCTGCATGTCGTAGATCTGCATGCGGGTGAGGGCCGTCTGCGCACTTACTCCCTCGATGCGCTCCATGCGGTCGATAACGTCGAGCATTTGGTCGTATTGCCCTTCTTCGCCGTAGAGCTGGTAGAGGAGTTGGAGAATGTCCGTGCGGCTTTTGTTGCCCTTGTAGAGACGCTCATAGACCGTGATGGCGCGCGCATAGTCCTTGCGGTTGATGAGCATTTGCCCCAGATATTCCAGGTAGTTGTTGTTGGTGGGGTCGAGGGCCACGGCCTTCTCGTAGCATGCCAGCGCTTTCTCGGGCTGTTTGAGCATGAAGTAGAATCCGGCGAGCTCGTAGTGCACCTCGGGAGCGTTGGGGTTGATTTCCAAGGCATGGCGGAAGAGGTCGAAAGCTGCCGCAAAATGCTCACGCTCCTGCTGGAGAAGGGCTTCGAGATAGAAGTAGCGATATCGCTGCTGGTCGTTGTCGCTCAGTGTGCGGACCACGGTTTCGCCCTGCTCGGTCTCGGGCTGGCCATTCAGCTCGCCAAAAAGCGTACCGGCAGATACGGCCCGCTCACCCGCGAGCCGGCCTCACCTTGCGC
>OGPL01001198.1_pt1 | contig 24824 bp, 20 predicted proteins | sample 1552901 | NCBI WGS metagenome assembly OGPL01 (sample SAMEA2580244, study PRJEB22360) | human gut metagenome | biome: human gut; feature: human-associated habitat; material: faeces | place: Denmark | collected 2008/2010 | reverse complement strand
AGAGGAGCACCGGAAGCATCCACTCCCAGCCGCCTTCGAGGAACTTCTGCATCATAACGTGGTGCATGCTGTCGCCTGCGATCTGGGTTTCAGCGACAACCGTTTCGGTTGCGGCAGCGGCATCCTGTGCGAACGCACTAACGGTACCCAATACGGACAGGGCAGCCGACGGAATCAAAAAAAGTTTTTTCATAGTTGTGTTGGATAAATTAAATTTTGATTAGTTGATTTTTTATTGTTGTGTTTTGGTTTCTTCGTTTTTCCGGCCGGTCGGGGCCTCTTTTCTTTTCGGGCGTTTCCGCCGGGTTATTTTTTCGCTAAAAATAATTATTTTTTTTGTCTTTCGCAGCCTTTGCGGCGTCCTTTTGTGCTCCGGCGCAGTTGCGAAAGGTTATTCCTGCACGTAGAGCCGAATCCCGGATAATTCACCCCGGACCCGATCAAGTAGTTGTAAATCAATCTTTTTGCCTGTGCGCTACGCCGGCCTCCGCCCAATGGTCCCGGCGGAAAGGGTACGTTAGCAGTGCGAAATATAGAAAAAAAATTTGTTACGTGCAATGGCTTATGCCGTAAATTCTCCGCGCAGGGGCTTGCGCAGAAGCATGCGTGTCTCGTCGTCCGGAAGCCCCAGCCCGAGTACGTACATCAGTTTGGTCACGGCTGCCTCGGTGGTCATGTCGTAGCCGCACAGGACGCCGGTTTTTTGCAGTTTAAGCCCTGTTTCGTACAACTCCATCGAGACGCGGCCCCCGCCGCACTGCGTGATGTTGAAGAGGATGATTCCGCGTGCGACGGCCTCTTCGATGACGCGGATGAACCATTCGGAGGTGGGGGCGTTGCCCGCGCCGAAGGTTTCGAGCACCACGGCCCGCAGCCCCGGAGCCGAGAACATGGCCCGCAGGATCTCCTCGCCCATTCCCGGGAAGAGTTTGATCAGCTCGATGCCTCCGGAGAGCTTCGTGGCGATGCGCAGTTCCGCCGGCGACTCTTCGGGTTGCAGGATCGCCGGGAGGTTGTAGGCGATGTTGACGCCGACTTCGGCCAGCGGCGGGTAGTTGTAGGAACGGAAGGCGCTCAGGGCTTCGGCGCTGCGTTTGGTGGTGCGGTTGGCGCGGAAAAGCCGGTTCTGGAAATAGAGCGACACTTCGGGGACCTCGGGCCGGTCGCCGATGCGCGCTCCGGCGATTTCGATGGCCGTGATGAGGTTCTCGCGCCCGTCGGTGCGCAGCACGCCGATCGGAATCTGGCTTCCGGTGAAGACCACGGGTTTGGCGAGATTTTCGAGCATGAAGCTCAAGGCCGATGCCGTATAGGACATGGTGTCGGTTCCGTGCAGCACGACGAATCCGTCGTAGCGGGCGTAGTTGTCGCGGATCAGGCGGGCCAGGGCCACCCAGTTCGCCGGCTCGACGTTCGACGAGTCGATCACGGGCGACACCGTGTGTACGTCGATGTCGACGTTGAGGCGTTTCAGCGAGGGGAATTCGTCGTAGATGCCGCTGAAATCGAAGGGGACCAGCGCCCCGGTGGCGGCATCGGTCTTCATGCCGATGGTCCCGCCCGTGTAGATGATCAGAATGGAGGATCGCATAGCGTTTTTATTTCTCTAATGTTTCGATCAGAAAGCTCACGGGGCGAAACCCGTCGTTGCAGGAGATCATCGCCGAGGCGGGATTCTTCATCCAGCCGTCGTAGATGTTCGTGCCGCCGTGTGCCAGCGTCATGACGAACGGCGAAAGCGTCTGCCAGGCGCTGTCGCACAATCCGTCGGGTTTCCGCCAGCCGTCGGTCGTGAAAACCTGCCCTTCGTACAGATCGCAGGCATGTTCGATGGGATTTTCGTACTGCTCCATCAGATCCCTGTGGCAGGTCTTGCGCAAGACCGTGATCTTTATTTTTTTCATGTCCGGTGTCGTGTTATGCTCTTTCGGGCCGGGAAAGGCCGTTGTCTGACGAGGGGGATGCGTGGTCGGAAGATTCGTTCTCCGGAACTTCGGTCGCGTTTTCAGGTGGCAGCTCGCGGGGGTCCGCTCGAAACGCAGTTGCGGGCAGGCCTCCGCAGGGCGGAGCTGCGGCCTGCCGATTCGCCTCGGGCGCATCGAAAATCTTCCGGCCATGACTGGGGGCGGGCCGGTTTTGCGGCCGTCCGAACATCCTTTCGGCATTGGCCGTCGTCGCTTCCGCGACCTCTTCCGGGGTCAGTCCCTTGATTTGGGCGACTTTTTCGCAGACGTAACGCACCCAGGCCGATTCGTTGCGCTCGCCCCGGTGAGGCGCGGGCGTCAGATAGGGACAGTCGGTTTCGAGCACGAGGTCCCGCAGCTCCATTTCGCCCGCGACCTCGGCCAGCCTGCTCTTTTTAAAGGTCACTACGCCGCCGATTCCGAAAACGAAATCGCCGCACTCCTTCAGTTTGCGATAGGTTTCGATTCCGTCGGAATAGGCGTGGAAAACGCCCCGGACGCCCCGGCCGCGGTATTCGCGCATGATGGTGACGGTTTCGGGCCAGGCGTCGCGCGTATGCACGGCGATCGGCAGTCCGTATTGCAGCGAAAGGTCGATCTGGCGGCGGAAGGCTTCGGCCTGCTCTTCCCGGAAGTCGCGGCTCCAGTAGAGGTCCAGCCCGATTTCGCCCACGGCGCAGAACCCCGCGATTCCCTCGGGCGGCGTCCGGAGGTAACTTTCGACCAGAGCGAGTTCGTCGCGCCAGCGGGGATTGTCGTTCACCGACGTGGGGTGCAGGCCCATCATCGGGATGCACCGCTGCGGGTGGCGGCGGCAAAGCCCGAACAGCCGTTCGTGGCTTTCGGAGTCGATGGCCGGGAGCAGCAGCTGCCCGACCCCTTCGGCCGCGGCGCGCGCCAAAGCCTCTTCGCGGTCGCGGTCGAACGCTTCGTCGTAAAGGTGTGAATGCGTATCTGTCAGTTTCATAGCTTCATATATCGGTTTCCGGGCAGCTGGCGCACGGCTCCTGCCAGCTCCAGACCCACGAGCAGCGTCGCCAGCTCGCCGGGATTCAGCCCCGTCAGCTCGCCGAGCGCCTCGACCGAAAGCGGGTCGTCCGTGCGGAAACAGCCCAGCAATCCCGCTTCGTCGGGTGTCAGTTCCGGTGTCGGGGGTTTTGCGCGCAGCGTTGCGGGATTCTCCCCGAGGTCCCACATCAGTTCGCGGATCACGTCGTCGGCTGTCAGCACCAACTGCGCTTTGCGGTTGCGGATCAGGTGGTTCGTCCCGGCCGACGCCCGGTCGGTGATGCGTCCCGGCACGGCCATCACCGTGCGGTCGTAGGAGTCGGCGCAGTGGGCCGTGAAAAGCGAACCGCCGCTGTCGGGCGACTCGACGACGATACACCCCGCGCTCAATCCTGCGATGATGCGGTTCCGCGCCAGGTAGAAGTTGCCGTTCTGTTTCGATTGCGAATGCAGTTCCGTGACCAGCGCACCCCCGCGGGCGAGTATGTCGCGCGCCACGTCCGTATGCTGGGCGGGCGTCACCCCGGGCAGGGGGTTGGCCACCACGGCGACGGTCGGTACGCCTGCTGCAAGCGCAGCGCGGTGCGCCGCAACGTCGATGCCGAACGCCAGCCCGCTGACCACCGAAAGCCCCGGTATGCGCTCTGCAAGCCCTTCCACCAGCCGGTTGCAGGCCGTCTGTCCGTAAGGGGTCGCCTCGCGTGTCCCGACGATGGAGATACAACGTGCCGAGAGGGCTTCGACGCAGCCCTTTATGTATATTACGTGGGGATAATCGGGGATTTCGCGCAGCAGCGCCGGGTATTCCGGGTCGGTGGAGGCGACGGCCGCAATGTTGTTGCGGCGACAGTGGGCGAGTTCCTTTTCGGCGGCCGGAAATCCCTTCCGGCGGACGATCTGCTGCGCCGTGTCGGGACGCAGGCCGGCTTTGGTGACGAGTTCATCGGCGGTGGCGGCGAAAATGCTCCGCGCATCGCCGAACAGCTCCAGCAGATGCACGGCTCCTTTTATACCGATGCCCGGAGTCATCTGAAGGGCAATATCTTCGATGGTCATAGCCGCGAATGAAAAATCGTTTTTGCAGATGATAAAGGTAGCGGTTTTTGGGAAATAACGGGAATTTATTCGGGAAATAATGCAAAGTTGGGCAGAAGTTTTGCAAAAATCAGAATTGTTCGTATATTTGCACTCCCGATGCGCTTGGAAATTAGTTCCGAACGCTCCCTGGGCCGGAGAGGGGCCGTTTTTCGGTTTGAGTTCCGGTTGTGTGAAAGGGAGCGGAGAGAGCTGATAGGGTTAGGTTGGTGTAGAGAGGGCGCAGCGGGAAAGATGATGGTCTGATGGCCGAGTGGCTAGGCAAAGGTCTGCAAAACCTTGTACAGCGGTTCGAATCCGCTTCAGACCTCTAAATCAAACACTTAACGATGTGATGATCACAAAGTTAGGTGTTTTTCTTTTGCTGTTTCCGGACTGATTTGCACCCTATTTGCACCCTGTGAAATGAAAAAGCCACCTTGCGGATGGCAAGGTAGCTTCTGCTATAATACAAAGGTAGTAAAATTTTCTGATTTACATCCCTTCCTATGGGCGGGGGGGGGTAAAACGGGTTTTTAGGTCTTTGTCTTGGAGTCTGACTTTGAATTTTTTTTTGAGTATATGTGTAGTTTATATCCTGTTATTTGGAGATAACGGTTTTCGTCGTATTGGTAGCCGTGTACATTTTGTCGTAGCGGTCCACAAGGGCTAGCGAACTGCTAGGATGTACTGTTGCTGTGATTCGAAATCTATCGGCGGTTCGGCCTGCTGGGGTGGTAGTTCATAATTTCTCCGTTGAATTTCATAGTTATCCTCGTTTAAACGTTCCATCCTCCATTTTGATCTGCTTCTCGACGTAGTTCACCGGGAACGGATAGTATCCCCTTTCTTTTGCGTACCCGTTCATGCCGTTGCCTTCCGCCTTGAAGTATACGGTCGGGCCTGTCGGCGTCTCCATGACCTCTTCGACCCGGAGCCGGGTGTTGGTTACGGTGTGAATGTAAGTGTCTCCGATTTTCATTTTTTTCCGTCGTAGTTGTTAAACAGTTCAGAGCCGAAGGTCAGGAAGGCGACCACATAGATTAATACTGTAAGCATATTTTTAAGAATTATTGGTTTGTAATTTCGAGGAAATCTTTACGAAGGGTTTCGAATTCGTACACTATTTTTATTCCTATATTCCTAACTCGGAGAAATGCTTTGTCTGGAACAGACTTGATTGATACATGTGCATATTCGGCAGATAGAAATGGAACGGCATAACGTTTGAATCGTGCCGAAAATTTAGGACTCATCGTTTCTAAAAAGTTTAGGGTACTAGTTTTGTAATCGAAGGATAAACGTTGTTCTATGGCAGTATTCACTATTTTGAGGGCTTCTTGTAGCTCTTGGTCGGTGATCCATGCTTCCATGAGATTGTTATTTTTTCGATGATGAATTGGTAAGTTTCGTTGCAATAGCCGCTAGAACGGCTGAAGTGAACGTGCCGGATGTTGTTTGTTCCGGGACCGTGTCTTCTGCATCAGGGCAGTCCTCTAAGTTATCATTTAGGTTGAGTATTTCATCGTTGCTCTCACCGGGCTTCACAGAAATCGACAATGCGGTAGAATCGTATTCTGTCGGAAAAATGCCCATCAGTTCGGTATTCATATCTTGGATGTATGAGAGGATATTCTCGTAGGTGTCGATCTGATCCTCCAACTCCGATATTTTGTCATCCAGTTCTTCGTATATCTCTTCTTGTCGGTCTGTCAGATATTCTTTAGCGTCATATGCATCGCGTCGTTTTTCCAAGTTCGATTTTTGCTTTTCGAGGCTTTCGATGAATGAAGGAAGCCTTTTTTCGCACGTTTGACTCGATGCAAAAAGTCGTTTTAAGTTGGTTGTTACGTTCATCTTTGGTTGTGGTTAATTACTTGATCGTACTGCAAAATAATCGAATGTAAATGACAACTTATGACATAAGCTATTCGAGTTTCAATTTGGGTAGGGAAGCAACTATTTTACATGTTTCGAGGCTAACCGTAATAATGCGTAAAAGCAGATTCAAAATGTATTTTTCGTCGTTGTGCTCAGCGGCCCAATCATTAGGGTCATTTCGGATGCCGCTTTTGTTATCGGTGGTAACCGCATATCGTTCCATAATCCAGTCGATAGCACTCTTCCCGTTGAGAACATAATCATAGGCTTTGAGGGGTATTTTCGAAATTGTTATCTGGTTATTATAAATGATTGTCGATTTGTCCACTTCTTTTCCATTCTTCCCGAAGCGCATTTTTTCAACGCGATAATTAATAGAGCCGTTGGGGTCGAGTGTTACTTTTGCATCCTTGTATGGCTCTATTGTTTCATAGTTGAGATGGAGCTCTGCCAATGCCCGTCCTGCGGCACTAAATGCCCGGAAATCGTCACGATTGTCTACAAGTGGCAGGCGTGGCAACATCTTCTTCAAGTCAACGGCAAAGGCTTTACGATAAGCAGGTGAGTGAAGAATGCCGTAAACGTAATAGAAAATATCCTCCTTGGTTACTTTCGAACCGTATTGTTTTCGGGCCGTCGAAAGAATCCAATCGGTAATACCATCACGACGTGTATAGCGGTCCACATCGTTTTGTGATGTAGAGAACAGGTCGGCAATATCCGCAGTGCTGTCATCATACCAATAGAGCGGGAAACATTGGCTTTTGCCAATCAGTTCTAAATCAGGTAATAAATTTGTAATAATGCACGAAAAATCTTTAATAACTCCTACTCCGGATACGCAAATTGCCAAATTCTGATGCTTGGGTGTTGGAAAGAGTTTGGGAATTTGATACATCCTTTCATTAAGAGGTCGGTAATAAAGTAAATACTGTTTGAAAAAGGGTCTGTATATACTTTCCCGAATTTGGCAGTTTTCTGTATTGTAGGGTTTATTTCTATGTATGTCAGATAATACAGAATGCGTCCAACTGATTTTAGTAGTTGAATAATCGACATCTTTAATTTCCTGCGTTGTCAATTTCTCGCGTTGTTCATTGTAAAAATCAATTTGACTTTTTGCTGTAACTTGTACTATTGGCTTGGAACTGTTATAACACCATGGGTCTCGTTGTGTTTTGAGCCCATTAGAATAGTAGGATACAAAGAATGTCTTTTTATCTTTTTTATCTTCTTTGTTGCCAAGAGGGATATAAAGTTTGAAAATTTCATTCCGCTTGTTAAGCCAATCTCCGTGCTCATTTGGATAAACAGGAGCCCATTGCATTTGGGGGTTACCAATATGCGTGAGATTCTGGATGATGGTCAGTTTCTCGTTGCGGGAAAGGTAGTCTCCGATGTCGTGATAAAAAATGCATGCTTTTTCTCCTTTTGCCTTCGGCTTTTTCACGAGAATAGTTATTGCAACACCTGTCATAATGTCGAAGACGTTCTGGCCCTCTCTCTTAGCCATATCTCCGGAGCGACTGCGGATTGCGCCTCGCAAATTGAAGATATAAATAGCGGAAAACTCTGTCTCCAGACATTTGCGCATTCCGTCTTGGGCATTACCGTCTATCCAGCCGCTATTAGTTATGAATCCGATGACACCGCCTTCTCGTTCATTCAGGCGGCTAGATGCCCAGCGGAATGCTTTTATATAGCTATCGTGTAATGAGTTCTTATTATTTGCTGTTGACGCTGCGGCATATGTATTGCTTACATCTTCATCTAGTTTGTGATAATATTCGTTTTTTGCATTGTCATTGGCATTTTTTTGTTTTGCAGAATATGGAGGATTGCCGATGATAACGGTGATGGGTTTCTTCTTCTGTTCGATCACTCGCTGGGAGTTGGTCGGAAATTGTTCAGAGTACAGATTTTCCGCAGAAATTTTTTCTCCTAACTGGAAGGTGTCGGTCAGGCATATACCTTCGAAAGAACGGTAATTGCCGGGCTTCAGATCATGGTATGTGTTTTCGATGTTGATGCTGGCAATATAGTAAGCCAGTAGGACTATTTCGTTGGCATGTATCTCGTGGGTGTATTTTCGTTCGAGAGCTTCAGGTGAAATCAGCCCGCTTTGGAGCAGGCGTGTGATAAAGGTTCCGGTTCCGGTAAAAGGATCGAGAATATGCACGTTTTCGTCGCTTAACGTTCGTCCGAATTCTTTTTGAAGGATGTAGTCAACTGAGCTGTTGATGAAATCGACAACCTCAACGGGAGTATATACGATGCCTAATTTTTCCACAACTTTCGGGAAGGCTGTTTTGAAAAATTTGTCATAAAGTTCGATGATGACTTTTTGCTTACCTTCTGCATTGTCAATCTTTTCGGCACGCATTCGAACGGATTCATAGAAACGTTCCATCTGCTTGTTTTCCTCTTCGGTAATCTGGTCCTCCAGCAACTCCATTACTTTCTGCATTGATTGTGAGATGGGGTTGTTGTTGACAAAGGAATAGTTCTCAAATAGGGCTTCGAAGACAGGTTTGGTAATAATATGTTGGGAAAGCATCTCAATCGCATCCGATTCCGTTACGGATGGATTGATATTCTTGCGTAGACCTGTGAGGAAAGAGTTGAAGGCCTGCATTGCTTTGCCTCCTTCTGCGATCAATCTTTTAATTTGCTCTATGTGCCGTTCTGCAATCTGAGCTACATCCCGAGCCCATTGCTCCCAATATCGCTTTTCACCGACCTTTTTGACGATTTTGCCATAAATGACGCTCTGCATATCTTCAAAGGCCAGCGTCATCTGCCGAACGATTTCCGCGTTGGCTGAGTTAACCCGATTGTTTCCGAAATCGTCTCCAAACTCGCTATTGCCTCGTGCCGGTCTGCCGATAAGGATTTTATTGGAATTGGCCCGGTTGAGTTCGATTTTATTAATTTCTGCCTGAAACTTGTCATCATGGGCTCGAAGGGCTTGAAGAACTTCCCATACCGTTTTGAAACTCTCGTTTTTGTCAAGGGCTACATCGGCCTCAACATACGATGGTACAACTACCGGGATGATTATATAGCCGTATTTTTTGCCTTCTGCAATCCGCATCACCCTTCCGACAGACTGTACCACCTCTATTTGCGAATTTCGCGGCGAAAGGAACATGACTGCATCCAACGACGGGACATCTACTCCTTCACTGAGGCAACGGACATTCGTTAATATCCGGCATTCATTAGCGGCTTCGTTGCCTTGTTTAAGCCAGTTCAGTTTTTCTTCTCTCAGGCCTGCGTTCATCGAGCCGTCGATATGATCGGAATTAACCGTTACCATGGTTTCGCGCTCACTGGGAGTAAGTTCTCTTTGCGTCTCCATAAATGCAGCGGTTATTTCCTTCGATACGGCAATGGTTTGACAGAATGCGACTGCACGGTGCATCGGGGTGGGATCGCTGTTTTTCAGCAAATCGGCATCTCCTATTATTTGTTTTGACAGCGCATTGATACAGCCGACCAATTTTGCGGCATCCGTAGTATCTATTTCCTTGAATTCGTTCTCCATTATCATTGATTGAACAGCCTGCGGGACTTCGCTTTCGCTGACTGTCAGGATAAGGACTTTGTAATCACACAATAACCCGTTTCGGACGGCCTCTGCAAATCCAATACGGTATATTTCCTGTCCGTATAGATTCTCGTCATCCATGGAACACAGAACCGCGTCTATTTCATCGGCCTTTGACTTGGCATTGTCTCCATATAATTTCGGGGTAGCCGTCATGTAGAGCCGTTTTTTGGCCCGAATAAAGTCGTTGTTATGAACTTTTACGAAATTTGATTCATCGGTATCGTCTTTGAGTGTTACTCCCGTGGTTCGGTGTGCTTCATCGCAAATTATAAGGTCAAATTCGGGATAACCACAGGCTAACAACTCTTTTTGTGCTTCAGATATACGTTCGATGGATTGGTATGTCGAGAATACGACTGTCATTCCTCCGGTATCATATTTCTGTATGTCGCGGAATTGTTTTAAGATCGCCTTTGTGTCGGTTGAGGCCGGGAGCATCAGGTCGGTTATGCTGTCTCCTCCAGTATCCGAAAAGGTTGCACCTCCTCTGCGTTTGGCTTTGGTTTCGCTAGCTCTTGCGTCGGAGCATATACAGATGGAATTTATAGGTTTCTCGGATTGTGCGGACCATTCGCGTAATGTTTGTCCCAATAGAGCGATGGAAGGTACTAAGAACAGGATTAGTCCTCGTCCTTGTGTTTCATGTTCTGCGATTTTGAGTGACGTAAAGGTTTTGCCTGTCCCGCAAGCCATTATCAGTTTGCCGCGACCGGATTTTTTAAAGTATGCGTGTGTAGCCGTCAAGGCTTCGAGCTGGTGTTCTCGGAGCTGTTTTTTGGGTTCGCATGCCTCTTGTCCGGATATACCCTCGGCTAATTTGTTCCATTCTACCGTGGCATTATATAGGTTGGATAAGTATATGCGTTGGACTTGCGGATGCTGTTGGCGGATGGTTTCTTCTGCATTGCTACTCCATCGGTCGGTAGTTGCAATCCATAATCTCGCGGCGAATTGTGCCGTCTCGGAAACGTCATCGGAAAAAGTTCTACTGGATGTCGAAAGAAAACTGTCGACCGATGCCTTATCTATGTAAGCATCTTCGTCGTAAAATTTGCATTGTACGGCCCAATAACTGCCCAGATGGGTTCGGCACACTATGTCGATTCCCAAATCCTGTCCTCCGAATTCGGAACGGTATGGGAATTCCGACCATAGCCATACATCGGTAAATAGTCCGGTATAGGTTGGTTCAGTTTTGAGATAGGCTTGCATCAATTTTTCGAAGCGGTACCCTTTGGTTCGTTCCGAAATAGATTCATTGCGAAATTTCGCTAATACAAGGTCGAGGGGGTGGTTGGTTGTTTTCATCATGGATGTCAGATTATACCGTTAAGCATAGCCGACATCGGATAACCACAAAAAAGCGTGGACTAAACCTAGTAATCTGCTGTTTGAGGTCTTGGCCAACCTTGCGTAACAAATTAGTAGAGTAAAGCCCACGCAGAAACGCGTGGGCATCAACTTTACTCTTCTTGTTACGCTTTAGAAACGGCCAAGTTTCAAACAGCAAGAAAGTAAGCTAATGCTTTATTTTAAATATGTCAGATTTGACTTTCTGTTTTTTATATTCTTAATTTAGGGGTTTGATGCAAAACTATAAAATTCCGGTGAAGGAACAAAGTCAAATCGCTTTTTCTTTCACCGGAAACTTAGCGGAAGAGTGTCAAATGGTTAATAACCAAAGTATTTTGAATTGACATGGTAGGGTGTTTCGAAATAGTACCTCACGAATAGTTCGGCGAATGCACGAACTTCCGGGGCGTTGAAAAACCTGCTAGCTATCGGGGCCAGCGAGTTCGGAGAGCCCCTGTAATTGAAGGCAATAGCATAGGCATCGCTCTGGGAATAGCCGCATAGACAGTGAAGGATAAGGGCCACACGCATTTTAGGATTTATCCGGTCCCGCCGCAGTTGTCGGGGCGAAAGTCTGAAGGTCTGTCGCTGGTCTTCATATTCGAAATTGTTGTTATTGCGCTTTCCTTTCATGGCTAATAGTAATTAAGTAGTCGTTCAAATCGTTGCTCTCGCTGTAATATGGGGAATAATCCCGAATTACGGCATCAGGGGCAAGCTGTCGTATCTGCTCGGTTGCCTTCCGGCCAGCATCGTCATTGTCGAGACAGGTCCCTATTTCCTTGTAGGCTTGCAGGACTGCTTGTGCCCTTTTGGTATTGCTGACGGAATTTAAAACAAGAATATCGGAGGATGATGGCGGATCGCTTCGCTTCAGCATTAAATATGACAGATAGTCTATAAAGCCCTCGAAAACCAATAGCCGACTCTTGCCGGATCGGAGTGTTGTTATTCCTTTTGGGGTACTGCTACCTTTAAAGGCCTTGTTTCGCAATTCCCACCCTCCGGAGTCGTTTTGAAATCCGACCGCAAAATAGGTCTTTTCGCCGACCTTGTAGATAATTTCGTGGCAGTGGTCCTTTGCGATGTTTTCGTCGATTTTGCGGCTCTCCAGATAGCGAATTAGGGCAGGATGCACCAAGGGCTTAATCTCGGTTATGATAAGGGCGGGCGGATGATCTTCCGGCGGTAGGTATGTAGGTATCCGTATTTGGTCGGGGGTGTCTTCCAGTATTCGGATTGCATCCCCTACACTGCATTTCTCCAGCCTCATCACCAAGTCGATAATTGAACCGCCTTCTCCTGTCCCATAGTCACACCATAGGTTGCGGCAATAATCGACTTTGAAGCTCGGTACGGTATCCACTCGGTATGGGGAGCGATAGAGCCCATAATAACCTTTGTCTATTACAGGTGTTATTCCTTGCTTTTCAAGGAATGAACGAATTGGTAGAGCTTTGATTGTATCCAAATTAATCATTGTTGTTTAGTCTTAGAGTGTGGTGTGGTTGAAAATCCCTAGGGTTTTGTGGCCACACCACACCTGATTAAAAGATAGATGGTAAAGTAAAAGGGTTCAGTTGCAGCTCTTTTCGGTGTGTGGAGGTGCTTTTATCGAGAATCCATTTGCGGTCAAGATAAAAGTCCACAAATAATCTCGCTTTTTGGTCTGAAACCCCGAAGCGTTGGCAAACCTTTTCAGTTAGGCGCCGTCCGGATAATTTCGTTTTCAAGTCTTTAAAAGCGTCGATCAAGAATTCCTTATGGGTCATCTCTTCGATGTCATAAGGCGTTTTAGTCTTATTTCTTGTCTGGGCTGCGCCTTCTTTGTTTATTGCTAATTCCTCGAACGACTTCCGTGTGCCAGTATCCGTGAATACGCAGTTTTCATCTTTTTGAAGCACAAAGGATGAGCCTTTTACCGTTTCTGGTAAATAGTTGCCTTTGACAACGCAAAGATGCCGCAGATTTTCGTTCGTTGGGTCCTTACGCAATTCGATAACCAGCCGCATTTTGGCTTCAAATCCCTGCGATCCGATCGCGTTGTTCTTGCTAGGAAGGCCCTCTTCTGTTCTTTTTCCCGTATGATGCAGGAAACATAGGGAACAAGAATGTTTCTTGGCAATGCTATCGAAGGAGTTAAGAAATGTCCGAACTTGGTTGTTTTGGTTCATTTCTTTTCCGTCAAAGAGATCGCCGAAGGCATCAATGATTACAAGATCGACAGGTTTTCGCTCCAATTCCTTATCGAGTTTTTCTCGAAGGTCGGATGTGTCGAAGATGAAGCGGATTTTTGTTAGTTGATCTTCCGTTAGGCCGATTGTTCGGTTTTGCATTTTTAGCAAAACGGAAATGGAAAGTTCGTCATCTTCACTGCATACAATCACAACGCTTTGATGTTTCCCGAGATAGCCTCGACCTAGGAAGTCTTGACCTCCGGCGATACAACAGCCAAGCTGACGCAGGAGCATGCTTTTGCAGGTATCAGACGCTCCAATGATTGCCCAGATGCAGTTTGCAGGGATCAGACCTTCATATAGCATTGGTAGTTCCTTTATTTCGTTGCTTATGAGATCGGACCCTAATACTACATATTCCGGGTGATCCCGCGCCTGTGTAGTATCGGAGCTTATGTCTGCGTAAGATGCCGATGAGGGAGAGCCAAAGGTGTCGCTTTGACCGTCTGTCAGGGTATGCGGCTCGGTGCATCCTTGCCCTGTGAGCGCAAATTGTTCGGATGTACTCATACCTGCGTCTGTTTTTTAAGGGTTTCAATGATTGCGTCTGCGTCGAAAACCAGTTTGTGACCTACCTTGAAATAGCATCCGGTTATCGAGCCGTTGTTCTTGGTTGTAATAGCTCTGCTTCGGGATACGCCTAACAACTTTGCAAGACCCTCGTAACCGTAAACAAGATTTCTTTCTTGTTTCACTGGTTGGCTGACGGGTGTTGCCGGATTCTGCTCTGAAAGGAGTTTCTTAAAGTCTTCTACGGTTAATTGAAATAAAAATTTTTCGTTCATAATTTTAACTGTTGTATTTCAAAGGCCTTTTTTGCTGTTTCTATGTGGAGTTTGCAACCTCCGTGGTTTTGGCTAGCCATGTTGCAAAGGTGGATAAATATTGTTGCATAACAATCATAATTTCAACATATTACGCGATGGTTAAGGGGGGTCGCATAGGGTCGCATAATAATTTGTAAACAATAAAAAAGCCTCCTTTTAGGAGGCATGGTTGAAATAATATGCGGGTCGCTTTTTAGTAGATACCTAATTTCTTGAGATCGTCGTAAAAAGGCTTGGTAAACTGGTATCTTTTGGGTTGATTCTTTGGAGCATCTTCAATATTCATTGAACTCTTAATAGCGGGATTATTGGTTTGTCCACAAAGTAATACTATAAGTTCTGTGATGGCCTGTTTGTCGATTTTTTTACGGTTGTTTTGCTTAATCCATTCTATTTGTTGAGGGGGTGAATCCGTTGGTTGTCCAAACCAATATAAAAAATCGTTATCTGAGATTGGGGCAATATATTTGTATTGTTCAAGAACTTTTTTTACTTCAAGAAGTTGTGTCGTATCATATTTTGATGTAAATAAATTGCCGCACTTTAGTGCTTTTAATGCCTTTGCTTCCAGTTCTTGTATGGAGATCGTTGAGGCTTTTTTCTCCCAATAAATGTGGCGTATTTGTTCGATTTTTTTAAAAAGATCAGTTTGTGTCCCAAAGGTTGTCTCTTTAAAAGAGTCTAAGTGAAGGATTGTAAACACACCTTTTAGGATATTAAAGTAACGCTCCCATTCTTCGGAATCAAGAGGTTTGTTAAAACAATCCTTTTGAGCGATGGCGGCGATTCCATTGATGCTTTTTGAATAAAATGCACTCGTATTTGAACGCATTATTTGTCGGATTGCATCGTTTAATTTATTAATATCTTGTGTTACTAATTGGTTGTATTTTTGTTTTGTTAGGGATTGTTCTGGATGTGATATGTAAGTTTCTAGATATTCTGCATACAATTTTTCTGCGTCTGTGTGGGCGTAAATTGAAAGACAGAACATGTATTCATATTCAATTTCTATGGCTCTTTTATCTTCTATTAGTAGGTCTATAATTTGGGGATTATCATCCCATCCGGGTTCTAACTCTTCGTGTAATTTTTTTAATATTATGGCATTGGAGAGTTTCCCTGAAGCAATATAGTCTGTAACATGAGTCTCAATTTTTATTTTGACGTCTGACCATTCCATTTTATGATATTTTTTAGTCGAAATATTGATACTTTCTCATTTTTTCTGCGACATCCAGTTCGTCTGCTTTGATATACTTGCGAAGTGTTTTTATTGAAGTATGTCCGGTTATTCTACAAATGTCGAAGACATCCATGCCTGAAAGGTACATCAAAGTTGCTCCGGTTCGTCGCGCTGTGTGACTTTTGATTAAGTTACATTTGGGGACCCATTCTGTCCTCTTTTCGCCGCCTTTCGTTGTTGCGATCTCGACGGTCTGTGTAATGCCAGCCATTTCTGCGATAATCTTGATATATTGGTTTAATTTTTGCTCCCAAATGTAGGGTAGTTTGTTTTGGTATTTGGTGAGTATTGTTTGGAGTTGTTTGTTGACCGGAATACGAACTCTGCTCCCTGTTTTCTTTTGAATCAAGACCACATAGGTCTTTTCCATTTCAACGATTTTATCACCAACAAGGGCGGTTTCCTTGCGTGTTTCGATGTTTTCTGGTGAAAGGTGATTGTAGTCGCTGACTCGTTGAGCCAGCCAGCATCCGGCTAAAAATACGTCACGGGCATCTGAATAACCTTGCGCTTTTGTTGATAAATCGACTTTGGCAAGTGCGTCGAGTTCTTCTGCTGTGAGGTAGACATTATCGGCTTCTTCCGCTGTTACTTTAAATCGCCGTCCCTTGTACTCATCGTTGTTGTGTAAGCCTTCTTCCTGTGCGTTTGCAAGGATGTTTTTAAGGTCTTTCACGCACTTTCCTATTGAATTGGTAGTATATCCCTTCCCTGCCAGCCAATGGGTGAAATTGCGGTAAAAGTCCAAGTTGATGTCGGTAAAATCAAGTTGGCATTTTGTCGCTTTTTGGTAGTTTGCAAATTGAACCATTGACGCTTTTACTGCTTTGACGGTTCCTGTCTTGTATTTGGTATTCTTGTTGGTAAGACGTGCTCCGCTCTCTATTTCGTTGATGTATCTGCTTATGTAGTGGTTGAAGGTTTCTTTATTGGCTAATGCCTCTTTTACCTGTCGTTCATCTTCTACTATTTGCCGTCGGATGTCCCAATATTCGGTAATAATGCCCTCCAACCATTGGGTTGAGATTCTTCCCTCGCCGAGCATATTGTAACGTTGGAACACGAATGCCTTGATTTCATTCAGATCATTTTGAAGGTTGTCGAGCGTTTTACCTTCGTTTGCAGAGTTGGCCGTTGAGGTAAATGCAGATTTGATTGCGGCCTTTTTATCATCCCATGCTTTCTTTGGGATTTTAACGCCGCTTTGGGCGTAAGTATCGACCTTCTTGCCCTCGACATAGGCAGAGAACCGGATGCGCACCATAACGTCCGCATTTGCGTCTTTTTGGGTTGTTCTGACCGAATAGATGAAGGATGCCATAGCTTTGGATTTTTGAGATGGTGCAAATCTAATCTTAATTTAGATTAAAAACAACTATTTGCACCCTATTTGCACCCTGTAAATTGAACTTACTTGAACTTAGTTAAATTTATGTGTTATATAAATTATTGGTAATTAGTTGATTGGATTATATTTGGTTCAGGATAGTTTATGTAGGTTCAATATATGAGTTCCGCTTCAGACCTCACAGAGACCGCGTTGCAGATGTCTGCAACGCGGTTTTCGTTTGAATTTGTACGGTATTTGTACGGCAGCGGGCCGGTTTGCTGTTCGGCTCAACTGTTTTCCGACCACATTTCGCACTGCTCCATGATGGTGTTCAGTGCGTCCTCCTGCCCCTCGGGCGGATATTTGTACTTCTTGAGCAGTCGTTTGACCAGCCGGCGCATCCCGGCCCGGGCGCTCTCCTTCAGATTCCAGTCGATTGTCTTGTTTTTGCGCAGGGCATCGGTCAGTTCGTGTGTGATGGCCAGCAGTTGGTCGTTCGTGTAGAAGTCCCGCACGGCCTCGGGCTTGGTCAGTGCATCGTAGAAGGCCAGCTCCTCGGTCGTGAGGTGCAGCGCCTGGCCCGCCTTTTCGCCGTCGATGATCTCGCGGGCCGTCTTCAACAGCTCCTCGATTACCTCCTCGTTGGTCAGCATCCCCTTCAGGTAGTTGCTCATCGCCTGGGCAAGGATCTCCGAGAACTTTGCGGCCCGCACCGTGTTGGTCCGGCGGTAGAGCTGCACCTGCTCGGCAATTAACTTGCGCAACAGCTCCACGGCCAGATTCTTCTCCTTCATGCGGCCGATCTCCTCGAGGAACTTCGGGTCGAAGAGCGAAAACTCCTCCTGCACGTCCGAGAAGAGGTTGATGACTCCTTCGCTCTGAATGCTCTGCCGGAGCAGCTCGTTGATGCGTTCGTTGATCTCGCGGAATGAGATCTTGCCCTTGCCCTCGACGCGCGTCAACAGCGTGCGCACGGCCTCGAAATAGGCCGCTTCGAGCCGCTCTTCGCGGTCGGGCATACTCTGACACAGCGACAGCGCCTGCCGCAGCAGCAACGCCTCGCGGATGTAATCCTCCTTGACCTTCGCCCGCTCCGGAGCCTGCAGGAAGTCGGCGCCGCCGCTGATGGCCCGGGCACGTTCGAGGTCCGAATTGCCCCGGAATCCCGCGTAGTCGTAACCGTGCAGCAGGTCGCGGCACACCTCCAGCTTCTTCCGAAACTCCGGATAGGCCGTCTTGGCGATGTCGGGGTCGCCGTAGTTGCGGCGGTCGCGCAGCGTGTAGTCGTTCATCGCCTGCTTCAGGGCCGAGGCGATGCCGACGTAATCGACCACCAATCCGCCCTGCTTGTCGCCGAAGACGCGGTTCACGCGCGCAATGGCCTGCATGAGGTTGTGTCCTGCCATCGGCTTGTAGACATACATCGTCGCCAGCGAGGGAACATCGAACCCCGTCAGCCACATGTCCACCACGATGACAATCTTCAGCGGCCCGGCATTGTCCTTGAACCGCCGCTCCAGCTCCTTCTTGTGGGCGTCGTTGCCGATCACGGCCCGCCACTCCTCGGGGTCCTTGTTGCTCGAAGTCATCACCACGGCCAGCTTCTCGCTCCACGCCGGGCGCATCTCCAATATACGATGGTAAATCTTCATCGCAATCGGCCGCGAGTAGGCCACAATCATCGCCTTACCGGTCTGCTCCCACTGGCGGAACTCCTCGTAGTGCTTCACGATATCCTCGCACAGCGACGCCACCGTCGCATCGGCCCCCAGAATCGAGTCGATACGCCCCAACTCGCGCTTGCTCTTCTCGATGGCGTACTCCTCGGCCTCCTCGGCCATCGCGTCGTACTCGGCATCAATGCGGCGCAGCGTCTCCTCGTCGAGGTGGAGGTTGACGACGCGGCTCTCGTAGAAGACCGGACGCGTGGCGCCGTCCTCCACGGCCTGCGTCATGTCGTAGACGTCGATGTAGTCGCCGAAGACCTCGCGCGTCGAGCGGTCTTTCTGCGCAATCGGGGTCCCCGTGAAGCCGATGTAGGTGGCATTCGGCAGGGCGTTGCGCACCAGCCGCGCCGCTCCCGTGCGCACACGCCCCGTGCGCGGGTCGATGTGCTCCTCCAGCCCGTACTGGCTGCGGTGCGCCTCGTCGACCATCACCACGATGTTGCGGCGTTCAGAGAGGGGTCCGTCGCCCTCCTCGAACTTCTGCATCGTCGAGAAGAAGATGCCGTTTGCCTCGCGCCCGGCCAGCAGCTCGCGCAGATGGGCGCGGCTCGAGGCCTGCACGGGCACCTGCCGCAAAAAATCGCTGCACTGCGCAAACTGACCGTACAGCTGCCCGTCGAGGTCGTTGCGGTCGGTCAGCACGACAATCGTCGGTGAGGCCATCGCTCGCTGCAACCGTTTGGCGAAGAAGACCATCGACAGCGACTTGCCGCTTCCCTGCGTGTGCCAGAATACCCCGCCGCGACCGTCCCCCTCCGCTGCGCGGAGCGTCGAATCGACAGCCTTGCGCACGGCGTAGAACTGATGGTAGGCGCTCAATATCTTGATGTCTTGCCCGTCCTTCTCCGCGCAGCAGATGAAGCCGCCGAGCAGCTCGATGAAGAGGCTCTTCTCGAACATCTCGCGGAAGAGGACGTCGAAATTGGCGTAGTGCGCGTCCTCCAGCTTGCCGTCCACGGTCTTCCACTCCATGAATCGGTCCTCACCCGCCGTGATGGTCCCGGCCTTGGTCGTAGCCAGGTCGCTCATCACGCAGAAGGCGTTGTAGACGAACAGCGAGGGAATCTCCTGCATGTAGTTGCGCAGCTGGGCATAGGCCTCCGAGACGTCGGTCGCCTCGCGCGAGGGGGATTTCAGCTCGACGACCACCAGCGGCAACCCGTTGACGAAGACGACGATGTCGGCCCTGCGCACCGAACGCTCCTCGACCGTCCACTGGTTCGCGACCGTGAACCGGTTGCGCATCGGGAGGTCGTAATCCACCAGGCGCACCAGCCCGGCACGCTGTTCGCTTCCGTCGAAGTAGTTGACCGCCACGCCGTTCTGGAGCATGTCGGTGAACCGGGCGTTTTTGCGGGCGAGCGAACCGCTTTCGTGGGTGCGGATGCGTGCGATGGCCTCGTCGATGGCGGCGCGGGGGAGCGAGGGGTTTATGCGGACGAGGGCATCTTCGAGAATCTCCGGACAGAGGGGCTCTGCGAAGTCCCTCACGACATCGGGGCCGTAGAGGTACTCGTAACCGAGCAGGTCTCGGAATATTTCGAGGATGGCGTTTTCGAAATTGGCTTCGGTGAAGGGCATAATTATAAATTTCTCCAATTGTGTTCTACATCGAGTAGTGGAATTTGCTCAAGTAAAAAAGTTTGCGCATTTTGAGAGTATCTTTTATGTGTTTGACTATTTAGTTTTATTTCTTTATAAAATTCTGGATTATCTTGGAGGTGTAAATGATTTATAACCTTTAGCAATTTCGTTGTAGTAATATACGCAAAATGTTGTTGTATATTAGTTGTCATTGCTTTAAGACCTAAAGAATAAAAATCTAATTCGTTGACTCTTTTAACCGCAACGACTGCTGCATTAGGACTATTTTTGACTAATGTGACTTCTACATCGGCCTTTTTTGTTATTTTTAATGATATAGATGGACCGTCCCCTTCTCTGCTAAGTTGAATGCCTGCAACGCCCTTAAAAATTTCATTCCAACTGATACCACTTCGTAATTTATTGGCGATATTTCTAATTTCTGCATCGGATGGTTGCGTGTTTTTTTCGCCAGAAATGACAGCGTCCAAAATACATAAAGGCCGAATTTTTGAATAGGCTTCTGGTCCTCGCCTTGATCCGGGGTTCAATAGTTTTTTTATTTCTTTAGTTTCAAATCGAAATAACGCATCTATGTCTAATGGTGCTAATGTCGCTATAGGGAGAACTCTTTGAGGTAATCGATCAGATAATTTTATACCAAACACGTTATTGAGTATATCAGAGAATAATGTTACTCCCGATTGCATATGAACATATAATTGTTGCTCTGATATTTGTAAAATATAATGTTGTGCAGCATCTCGTAACCCATTGATCGCTTGAGCAACCAAGGCTTGCTCCTCTGTTAAGAATTTTATATTCCCATTAGAAACAGCGATTCGTAAACACGCATCAAAGCCAATAGTATTTTTATTGTTTCTCTTGTCGCGGATTTTCCCGTTGCGATGTATTATTGCAGCTTTTAGAATCATCTCAAAGCTATGATCTAATAGGATTAAAGCTCCGGTATGTCGACATTGCTCTTGTGGTCTATTAAATAATTCAATACTTAATATTAAAGAGTCCGTTGCTTTTTCAAGTAGCATTTTAACCTCTTTTTTCATAGCTTTTATTTATTTAAATTTCTCCGGCTATCAATTTGGGCAGCAGGGTGTCGCGCAGGGCGGAAAGGGTTTTGTTTTCAACGCAATTTTGAAGAATAGTTTTTATTGTTGGTAAAAACAACGTGCCGAATTCTTTGACTTTTTCGTTTTCGTTTGTGAAAATAGGTAACGATTCAATATCTTTCGTGTTTATTCCCGGAATTGCAGCCTTTCCTCCAATAGTATTAAGTTGGTTCATAATATATGGAGTTCGCATATAGAAATAGGCGAAAGTATTAAATCCTTTGTCGAAGAAATCCAAACAAAAGACATGTTCGTTTATATACATTTCTTTGTAAGGAAATCCCTCTCCAAAAATAGTAAAATTGGGTATAAAGTATCCCGGTTTGCCGCCGTCTTTATATATTAACAATTCGTATCCGTTTATTTTCCCCTTTTTCATTGTTGAGGCAAAATCCTCGGGAATGAATTTTGTTTTGGCGTAATCATATATGCCTAATCCTTTGATGTTTTCTGCGCCGATACTTGGAATCCCGTGTTCTGAAGCACCTCCTTTTGGTCGTTTCCCGCTTTCTATTTTATGAGGAATATTTCCGATATGCTCTATTTTCAGAGATGCAGGGATTTTGCCTAATTCGGAATCGACAAAGGGGCCGTCGCGGAAGGGTTCGAAATCCACAAACCACGACCGGAAGAGGGCCTGCGCCTGCGCCTCCAAATTCGCATTGATCCGCCGATTCAATTCGATTTTATCATCCAACGACCCCAAAATCCCCACAATCCGCCGCTGTGTGGATATGTCTGGGATATTTATGGACAGTTTCGAAAGCGTTTGTACAGATAGTCCAGGTTGTGCGGATTGTGCGGATAAATGCCCTAATTGCATTATCGATAATAAATACGCTAAATATCTTGTATCTGCTAATTCATTACCAACAATAACAACAGCATGTTCTGTCATATATGCTTCTCCGGAGAAGAATCTGACATTGCCGCAATATGCTCCTTGTCGGCCGACAACAGCGCATACCCCGTTAAAATTAGAAGTGTTGGTATAGCCTCTAATGCCATTGCCTCCTATTACAGGATATTCTCCGGTCGTAGAAACTTCACTTGCGGGTATTCCTTTTCCGCTTTTTATGCGAGAACAGAGGTCTCCCAGTCGATATGTTTTCCATTCGCTCATATTTCTAATCTAAAATGGTAGATCGTCTGGTTCAAAAGTGGTTTCTTGTTCTTGTTCAGTTTGTTTCGGATACTTCTTTTCATAGAAAGATATTAAAAACAAACCTATCGAAGAAACACTATTTACAATAAAATACGCATATAATGGATCATCAATTATATAATCTGTATCGGTTTTTCCATGGAATAAGGTTTTTTCACTTCTGATTCGTTCAATAGCCTGACATGCACTAAGCATAGATGATGCAATAGTTTTTATTTCAATGGGATTTCCTTCGGAAGAAAATTTAAACTCTTTTAAAATTTTTTGTGTTAAAGTGTATAGAGTATCATTCTCTTTCCATGCGATAGAAACTCTGTTGTCTTTGAGAATTTCTTTAATAATACTCTCTAACGCAGAATTCACAAGGCCAACCGCAGTGTCTGGATCAGTTTCAATGCATTTAAATGCCTTCTCAAAAGTTTGGCTCGCTGTTTTATAACTTGACTTTATTTCATTTCTAAAAACCGGGATTGATGGAATAAAATCGGGCGTTTCTATCCCTAAATCAATGGCAATTATTAAGAGCATTTCACCATCCATATTGTGTAATGTGGATAGTAAATCTATTATTGGATGATCGTTGTCTTTTGGGTTGTCTTTGAATTTGATAGAAAAATTTTCCCAATAGTCACTCCAATCATTGTTACACTCATGCCATTTTTGTATGTAGAATAAAACATTAGTATATGAACTATATTCCGTCCATATTGTGTCGGCTATTCTCTTAATTAAAGCCATTTGGTATTTTGGGGATATAGGCTCCATATTTTTATATCTTATACCCGATACTCTCCAACTGCCGGCGGATCTCCGCCTCCAGATCGTGCGACCGAGCGAACAAACCCGAAAGCTCGCCCGTCAGCCGCTCCATCTTCGCCGCGAAGGGTTCCGAATCCTCCGCCTGCGCCGCGATACCCACATAGCGCCCCGGCGTCAGAATAAAGTCCTGCGCCGCAATCTCCTCCGTCGTCGCCACGGCGCAGAAGCCCTGCTCCGCCTCCAGACGCCCCTCGGCATAGGCCCGGTAGGTGTCGGCGATGCGCTGGATGTCGCCCCGACGGGCCGGATCCTCCGACTCGCAGTCGGTCAGCTCGCGCAGCTTGCGCGTGACCATCGTCCCGAGGTTGCGCGCGTCGATGAAGAGCGTATGGCCCGGCTGCGTCTTGGCCTTGTTGAAGAACCAGATCGAGACGGGAATCTGCGTCGTATAAAAGAGCTGCGGAGGCATGGCCACGATGCAGTCCACCAGGTCGGCCTCGACCAATCGCCGCCGGATGTCACCCTCGCCGCCGCTCTGGCTCGAGAGCGAGCCGTTGGCCAGCACGACGCCCGCACGCCCCGTCGGGGCCAGATGGTGGATGATATGCTGAATCCACGCGAAGTTGGCGTTGCCGTTCGGCGGGGTTCCATACTTCCAGCGCACGTCGTCCGCGAGGCGGTCAGCGCCCCAGTCGCTGAGGTTGAAGGGCGGATTGGCCAGCACGAAGTCGGCCTTGAGCGTCGGGTGGCAGTCGTGGAAGAAGGTGTCGGCGTTGTACTGCCCCAGGTCGGCCTCGATACCCCGGATGGCGAGGTTCATCTGTGCCATCTTCCACGTCGTGGGGTTCGAATCCTGGCCGTAGACCGAGATGTTGTTGATGTTGCCAGCGTGGCTCTCGATGAAGCGCGCCGACTGCACGAACATCCCGCCCGAACCGCAGCAGGGGTCGTAGACACGCCCCCGGAAGGGTTGCAGCACCTGCACGAGGGTTTTGACCACGCACGCCGGGGTGTAGAATTCGCCGGCCAGCTTGCCCTCGGCCTCGGCGAAGCGCGAGAGACAGTATTCGTAGGTGCGGCCGAGGATGTCCTTCGAGTCGCCGTGCTGGTGCATGCGGATGTTGGTGAAGAGGTCGACGACCTCGCCCAGACGCCGTTTGTCGAGCTCGGGCCGTGCGAAGTTCTTCGGCAGGATGTCCTTCAGGCGCCGGTTTTCGCGCTCGATGGCCCGCATGGCGTTGTCGATGGCGGTGCCGATTTCGGGGGTGTGGGCCTGCGCGGCGATGGTCTCCCAGCGCGCCTCGGCGGGGACGTAGAAGATGTTCTCGGCGGTGTATTCGTCCTTGTCCTCCTCGAAGTCCTCGCCCTCGTCGACGAGCTGGCGGTATTTGGTCTCGAACTTGTCGGAAATGTATTTCAGGAAGATCAGACCCAGCACGACGGACTTGTATTCCGACGCGTCGATATTGCCGCGCATCTTGTCCGCCGCGCGCCAGATCTCCTTCTCGAAGCCGATATCGGCCGTATTCATGGTTGCCATAGGTGATTGGAAAGGAATATTTCGAGTAAAGATAGCGGTTTTTCGGGAAAGTCTGTGCAATTTTTCATACAAAAACGGTGCGGCGGCGGAGTGTTACCGTTTGAGGGTATGTTGTCGGATTACCGGACGTTCGGGGCGGACGGGGTAGCCCAGGCGGGTCATGAGTTCTACATACCGTTGGCGGAACCAGGCGTGTGCGGGTTGTCGGTCGATGAATAGCTGGAAGCCTCCGGGACCGTTCGGATCGCGTTGCAGGCGGATCTCGGTATTCGAGACGTCGAAGCGGCGCGAATACTCTCGCGTATAGAGTTCGCCCGATACATAGAGGGGTTTCATGGCGATGATCTCGCGGGCGCCCGACTCCGAGATTCCCATGTCGCGGCAGT
>OGPL01001197.1_pt1 | contig 24843 bp, 25 predicted proteins | sample 1552901 | NCBI WGS metagenome assembly OGPL01 (sample SAMEA2580244, study PRJEB22360) | human gut metagenome | biome: human gut; feature: human-associated habitat; material: faeces | place: Denmark | collected 2008/2010 | reverse complement strand
ACTTAATTCTCTCCTGCTGCTCCAGTAAACGCTTTTCACTATTCTTATAGAAATCTTCCATGACCTGGGCCTTCAAGCTTCCTATGTCCATAGCCTCATTATTCATCCCCTGCATGACAATCAATTTCGTACCGGCCAAATTATAATGTTTCAAATTATCTTTAGCAGCAGCAATCTCTGTTGCAGGAACTTCATTACCAATCAGCACAACACGAATTTCCTTATTCTCATACGAAATCTTACGGTCAATAACCTGTGTATCGGGAAAATTCAGTTCTTCGCTGATGAAATTATTGGCAGATGCCGTATAGATGGTATTCTTCACAATACCATATGTCAGATATATTGCCGGACACATGGTAGCCAAAGTAATGATAACAATGTACTTCTTAACCAATTTCTCACGCTCTTTGTCCACAAACTCTTTCCGCTGGAAATGCATCACACGCACACCGATAAAAGTAGCCAGACTGATGAAGACGGAGTTGATGAAATAAAGATAGAATGCACCGAGGAAATAAATCAGATTACCCGTTGCCAATCCGTAACCGGCTGTACACAGCGGCGGCATCAACGCCGTAGCAATGGCGACACCCGGAATCACATTCCCTTTTTCTTTGGTGGAAAGCGCCGTTACTCCCGCAAGGCCACCCATTAATGCGATGAATACGTCATAAATCGTAGGTGAGGTACGTGCCAGCAACTCCGACTGTCCCTCGGCAACCGGACTGACCAAAAAGAATATGGTGGCGGTGGTAACACTGAACAAGGTGGTTATCAAGAAACTTTTCAGTGAACGTTTCATCAGTTCAAAGTCATTCAGACCGACCGAAAGCCCCACACCCATTATAGGTCCCATCAACGGAGAGATAAGCATCGCGCCGATAATTACGGCGGTGGAATTGACATTCAAACCGAGTGAGGCCATAAAGATAGCAAATATCAGAATCCACAAATTGGCTCCCTTAAACTCAACACCCTTCCGAATGGAATCGACAGTTTCGAGCTCATTGTCTTTATCTTTGCGTAAATCCAGATACTCTTTCAGAAAGTTCTTGATTGCAAATGCGTTTCTGTTGGAATTGACAGGCTGTTCCATAAAATAAACTATTTTCTAATAAAACGATTGATAACAGGTATTTGGCCAAGCGGTAAGTCACGCTTTATAATATAAGCTACAAATAAGGATAATAGCAACGTGCGGAAAGCCATACGAAGATAGATATTTCCAATCGGCACATATTCCGCAATTACATAGAGTATGGCAGCCAGGAGCACATAACATCCGATTGACTTCAAATCATACCGGATAGGATATTTCTTCTGACCGACAAAATAAGAGAGCAGCATAGCTACACCATATCCCGTAAATCCGGCCCATGCACAAGCCATATAACCGTACTTCGGAATCAAAAGGACATTCATCGCCACCAGAATTGTGCAACCTATCAATGAGAAATAAGCCCCCCATCGCGTTTCATCAATCAGCTTATACCAAAAAGAAAGATTAAAGTAAATTCCCATAAAAATCTCCGCAGCCATTACGATAGGAACCACACGCAACCCCGGCCAATAGTCGCGACCGATGATATACCGGAGAATGTCCAAATAGAACATCACCGCAAGAAAAGCAACCAGCGTGAAGATGATAAAGAACTTCATGGCCTGTGCATACACCTGTTTATTGTCCTTATCACGACTCTTACCGAACACGAAAGGCTCGTAAGCATAACGGAAGGCCTGTGTCAGCATTGCCATTACCATTGCAATCTTGCTGGCGGCTCCATAGATGCCAAGCTGTACGGTGGCTTCCGCCTCGTCAGGATACACAAAGGGAAAGATTATCTTGTCCGCCACCTGATTCAGAATACCCGCAATGCCCAACACCAGCAACGGCAAGCTATAAGCAAGCATCCGCTTCAACAGTTTCTTGTCCAACACATAAGTGAAGCCGCGCAATTCGGGTATCATGCAAAGCATAATGGTAGAGGTGCATACAAGGTTGAAGAGGAAAGCATACGCCACGTCATCGCCTTCCATCCAGACGTAATAAATCAGGTTCAAGGCTATGTTCAGGAAGATGAACAACAGTTTGAGCGCCGCAAACTTAATAGGACGTTTCTTATAGCGCAAATAAGCGAAAGGAATACTTTGAATGGCATCCATCGCCACTACAATCATCATCATTCCCACATACCAGGGATGTTCTCCATACTCCAGCCAATCGGCAACGGGTTGAAGAAACAACAATCCCAGAGCGAGGAATGTCAACGCACCGATGCCTACGCTGAGTAATGTTGTGGAATATACCCGCATCGGGTCATCCTCTCCTTTATTAGCAAAGCGGAAAAAGCCCGTCTCCATGCCGCACGTCAACAGCACCAGCAACAGCGCCACCCACGCATAGATATTAGTCACAACGCCATAACCTCCCGACTGCGCAGACAAGGCCATGGTATATACGGGTACTAACAGATAGTTGAGGAAACGCCCCACAATACTGCTCAACCCGTAAATGGCAGTTTCTTTTGCCAATGATTTTAATCCAGCCACGTTATTTAGTGTTTAGCAATTTTTCAATGCTCCATTATACTCCATGCCGATCGTTTACCGGAAAACGTCAATCATTAAACAACGTTCCCTGACTATTGTAGAGGCTTCGTCCCAAATGTTTGTAAGCCAGCTCCGTTACTTCACGACCGCGAGGAGTGCGCTTCAAGAAACCTTCCTTTATCAAGAACGGTTCATATACCTCTTCAATAGTGCCTGCATCTTCTCCCAAAGCCGTAGCAATGGTTGTCAGGCCTACCGGACCACCCTTGAACTTATCGATAATCGTACAAAGTATCTTATTGTCTATCTCATCCAGTCCGTACTTGTCAATGTTAAGCGCCTCGAGTGCGAAATTGGCGATTTCCGTATCGATGCTGCCCGAACCTTTCACCTGTGCAAAGTCCCTCACGCGACGCAGCAAGGCATTGGCGATACGCGGCGTACCGCGGCTGCGGCTTGCGATTTCCGAAGCGGCTCTTGTGGAGCAGGGTACGTCCAATATGCTTGCCGAACGGCGGATAATACCGCTCAGCACATCATCGTCATAATACTCCAGATGGAGATTGATGCCGAAACGGGCACGTAGCGGAGCCGTCAGCAAACCGCTGCGGGTGGTGGCCCCCACCAGCGTAAACGGATTCAAATCAATCTGTATGCTTCGCGCCGACGGGCCTTTGTCTATCATGATGTCGATGCGGTAGTCTTCCATTGCCGAATACAGATACTCTTCCACTACGGGACTCAGCCGATGTATCTCGTCGATGAAAAGCACATCGTTCGGCTCCAGGCTGGTGAGTACGCCTGCCAGGTCGCCCGGTTTGTCGAGCACCGGACCGGAAGTAATCTTGAAACCTACTCCCAATTCATTGGCTATAATGTTGGAAAGTGTGGTCTTTCCCAATCCGGGAGGACCGTGAAGCAACACATGGTCCAGGGCCTCGCCCCTGAGACGGGCAGCCTTCACGAAAATGCGCAAATTATCAACCACCTTATCCTGTCCGCTGAAATCCTCGAAGTTCAAAGGGCGGAGAGCGTTCTCGAAGTCACGCTCCTTGCTGGTGAGCTGATGCTCGCGTATGTTAAAATTTTCTTGTTCCATTAAAATTCAATCTATACAACGACAAAGATAGTGCAAACCGAGAGCAGAATAAAATGAATCCATTCATTTTTTATATCGAAATGCCGCTTATCTCCGCTTCCGGACAAAGATAAAGAAATCTTTCAACGTTTCATAAACTCCTTCCTTTCTTCTTCCGGGAATTTCTCTATGGCATAGCGCAGCATTGTCCGCGGCATCACCTTGCTGTGTTTCTCAAGAAACTGCACCAGCAAATCCTTATCCCTCTTTCCCATCTCACGCAGCATCCAGCCCACCGCTTTCCGCATCAAATCGTGCGGATGGTGCAGCAACCGTTCCGAAAGCGCCAAAATATCGGTGAAATCACCGTTTTTGATAAGCGTATAAGTAGAAACCACCGCAATGCGTTGTTCCCAGAGCAACACACCGTCTGCCAGGCGATAAAGGTCGTCGCGGGATTTGTCTTTCAGATATTCTCCCACGATACCCGGAGCGGACAAGTCTACCAAATCCCAGTTGTTGATATATGCGGTATTGGATAAATAGGTGTGGTATATCGCTTCTCGACGGTTGGCATCGGCTTTTTTGAATTGTTCGACCATACATAACAAGGCGGCCATGCGCAACTCGTGAACCGGGTTGTGTAACAGGATTTCGAGTTGGTCGAGCGGGGTATCTAAGTATTGTTTGACGATACTGCGCGTCATGGGAACGGGGATGCCTATGAATATGTCTTGCTCGCCGTATTCTCCTTTTCCGGTTTTAAAGAATCCAGAGAGAGTTTTTGCTTTGTCGGGGTTGGCTGCCGCCCGAATCGCTTGCTCTATGTCTTGTGCTGTGTGCATGATTGAAGATGCTTGATTTTTTACAAAGATAAAAATTGCATGTAGCGGAATCAAATTTTTCTTTTGTTCAAATTTAATTTTTAATATAAGGTTGCGGGTGTGGATTTTAATTTGTTGAAATAAAGTTAAAAATAATGTGTAAATTATTGGCTGAAATTTTCTCTTTCGGTTTTATGATAATAGTTGTTTTTGACAATGTTTTTAGATGTTAATTTTAAAGGACTCTGTTGAAAAATTTGCGGATAGGCGGCAAGGTGATGGAAAATATTCGATTCTCAGGAAGATAAAATTTGAATAAATGATTGATATATAGTTGTATATGATAAAAATTGGAATGCGGGAATCAGGAAGAAATAGAATTGTCGGTTCTTTGGGTTGGGTGTAAATCCTTTTTTGGGGAAAGAAAAAGAGTTGGTTTGCTTAAAATGACTATTTTTGTAGTGAAGCTATGAAACATAGATTACGTGTTGTCATCGTCAAGTAAATTTGTTTTTACTCAGGGTTTGTGCTATGTTCGTTTTTTAGAAAGATAATTTGAAAACAGTCTCGGCATGGTTCTCAATTACATTTGGATCGCATTTTTCGTTATTGCCTTTGTGGTGGCGGTGGTACAGACTTTCGTATATGGAAACACGGGAATCTGGACCGATATTATGAATGCTTCGTTTTCCTCGGCTCGGAGTGCGTTCAATATTTCTTTGGGTTTGACAGGTGTTCTTACGTTGTGGCTCGGACTTATGAAAATAGGGGAGCGGGGTGGGGTAGTCGCTGTTTTGTCGCGTTGGATCAGTCCGTTGTTTTCCCGACTTTTCCCGGGAGTTCCCAAAGGGCATCCGGCTTTGGGGTCGATGTTCATGAATGTTTCTGCCAATATGTTGGGGTTGGACAATGCTGCTACTCCATTGGGATTGAAGGCAATGAGAGAGTTGCAAGAGTTGAATCCCAAGAAGGACACGGCGACCGATGCCATGCTGATGTTCTTGGTTTTGAACGCTTCGGGGTTGACCTTGATTCCTATCGGGGTGATGACTTATCGGGCACAGATGGGGGCAGCCAATCCTTCGGACGTTTTCTTGCCCATTTTAATCGCCACGTTTATGGCGACGTTCGTGGGGCTTTTGGCATTGTGTATCAAACAGCGAATCAATATATTCGACCGGGTAATTCTGCTATGGGGATTGGGGCTTACCGCTTTTGTGGGTGGGGTGTTTTATTATTTCTCCTCTTTGCCGGAAGAGAAGATTTCGTCTTATTCGGCTTTTGCAGCCAACAGTATTCTGTTTACGATTATCGTAATTTTTATCGTGGCGGGGTTTGTCAAGCGAATCAATGTTTATGATGCTTTTATAGAGGGTGCGAAAGAGGGTTTTAAGACGGCGGTTATGATCATACCCTATTTGGTGGCTATTCTCGTGGCTATCGGGATATTCCGGGCATCGGGAGCGATGGATTATATTGTCGAGGGTTTTGCTACGGTTTTCGGTTGGTTGGGAATAGATACCGAATTTGTAGGAGCATTGCCTACGGCTTTGATGAAGTCGTTGAGCGGTAGCGGTTCGCGAGGTATGATGGTCGATGCGATGTCGGCTTATGGCGTAGACTCCTTTGTGGGTAGGGTAGCTTGTACCGTGCAAGGATCGACCGACACGACATTTTATATCTTGGCGGTCTATTTCGGTAGCGTAGGGGTGCGTAAGACCCGCTATGCGGTCGGCTACGCTTTGCTGGCCGATGTGATAGGGGCTATTTCGGCTATTACGGTTTCTTATTTCTTCTTCAAGTAATTCTTATTCGCAGAATTGCACTATCTTTGCAGAGTATGCGGAAATGGGTTCGTACCTCGTATAACCGAGGATTCGGCCTCCGTAGCTGCGCGTTGCGAGTGTTTTATAAGATAAAAGAGATAAAGTCATGGCTGTGAGTTATTTTGCCGAAGACGTCAAGATGCCGGCGATAAAAAAGAGAGAAACGACCGATTGGATACATCGTGTCGCTTCGGGGTATGGGAAGAAATGCGGCGATATAGCCTATATCTTTTGTTCCGATGAGAAGATTCTCGAAGTGAATAAGGCTTATTTGCAGCATGACTATTATACCGATGTGATTACGTTTGACTATACCGAGGGCGATAAAATAAGCGGTGATATATTTATCAGCGTGGATACTGTCCGTTCCAATGCGGAACAGTTCGGAACCGATTATGACGAAGAGCTTCATCGGATTATCATACACGGTGTTTTGCATTTGTGCGGTATCAACGATAAAGGCCCGGGTGAGCGTGAGATGATGACTCGTCATGAGAACGAGGCTTTGAAGCTGAGGTGATTGAATATATTTCTGATTTCTATGTAGCGGGGGAGGGTTCTTTCTCGATAAAAGTCATGGAGAAATAATATACGATGGATTTTAATTACGATGTGATAGTGGTGGGTGCAGGGCATGCCGGGTGTGAAGCGGCGTGTGCTTCGGCCAATCTTGGTTCGAAAACCCTGCTTATTACTATGGATATGAATAAGATAGCTCAGATGAGCTGTAATCCTGCGGTCGGTGGTATCGCCAAAGGGCAGATTGTTCGTGAGATTGATGCGTTGGGAGGATTCATGGGGATTGTGACCGATGAGACGGCGATACAATTCAGAATGCTGAACCGCTCGAAAGGTCCGGCCATGTGGAGTCCTCGTTCACAGAGCGACCGAACCAAGTTTATTGCTACATGGCGCTCTATTTTGGAAAATACGGAGAATCTATATATGTGGCAAGACTCTGTTAATCAGGTTCTTGTGAAAGACGGGCGCGTGACGGGCGTGGTGACGGATATGAACGTGACGTTTACGGCGAAATGCGTGGTGTTGACGACCGGTACTTTTATGAACGGTTTGATGCATATCGGTCGTACCCGACTGCAAGGGGGGCGTATCTCTGAACCGGCATCGCACGGTATTACCGAGCAGCTCGTGGAGCTGGGTTTTACTGCCGGACGCATGAAAACGGGAACACCGGTTCGAATCGATGGCCGAAGTATTCATTTTGAGGAGGCGACCGAGCAGAGGGGAGAGGACGATTTTCACAAGTTTTCTTTCCTCGATTTCCAGCCTCGTCCGTTGAAACAACGTAGCTGTTGGACTATTTATACGAATGAGCAAGTACACGATATATTGCGTGCAGGTCTGCCCGATTCGCCTTTGTATAACGGTCAGATACAAAGTATAGGACCTCGCTATTGTCCCAGTATAGAGACAAAAATAGTGACATTTCCCGATAAAACGGAACACCAGTTGTTTCTCGAACCAGAAGGGGAGACTACGCAGGAATATTATTTGAACGGTTTTTCTTCGTCGTTGCCTTTGGATATTCAGATAAAGGCGTTGCAAGAAATTCCGGCATTGCGAGATGTGCGTATATATCGTCCCGGTTATGCGATCGAATATGATTATTTCGACCCTACACAATTAAATCATAATTTGGAAACTAAACAGATTTCCAATCTTTTCTTTGCGGGACAAATCAATGGCACGACGGGGTATGAAGAGGCCGGAGGACAGGGGCTTATCGCCGGAATAAACGCTCATATCAATTGTCACGGAGGCGCTCCGTTTACATTGGGGCGGGACGAAGCCTATATAGGGGTTTTGATCGACGATTTGGTGACAAAAGGTGTCGATGAGCCTTATCGTATGTTCACTTCGAGAGCCGAATATCGTATTTTGTTGCGTCAGGACGATGCCGATATGCGCCTTACCGAACGAGCTTATCGATTAGGGTTGGCGAAACGGGAGCGATATGATTTGTTGACGGAGAAACGGGATAGCGTGGATCGGTTGATTCGGTTTGCGCAAAACTATTCTATAAAACCGGCCTATATAAACGAAGGTTTGGAAGCTCTGGGAACAGCTCCCTTGAAACAGGGGGTGCGATTGATCGATTTGATATTACGTCCCCAGTTGGATATGGCCAAACTTTCGACATTGGTTCCTGCGTTGAAACAAGAAATTTCTGTTATAAAGAATCGCAGAGAAGAAATTGTAGAGGCTGCCGAGATTAAGATGAAGTATCAAGGTTATATCGATAGGGAGAAAATGATTGCCGATAAAATTTCTCGTTTGGAACATATTCGCATACGAGGAAAATTCGATTATAGCCAGATACATGCATTGTCGACCGAAGCTCGTCAGAAATTGGAAAGAATAGACCCCGAAACCATAGCGCAGGCTTCGCGCATACCGGGTATTTCGCCGAGCGATATAAACATATTGCTGCTGTTGGTGGGACGTTAATGTTTCACGTGAAACAAATCGCTGGAAAGCCTTTAAATAAAGGGATAGAACGAATAAAACAATAAAAATAAAATGAGTGTAGAGATTATTAAAAGTAAGATTCGCGATGTTGTTGACTTCCCTCAAAAGGGAATTGTTTTTAGAGATTTGACAACAGTTTTCAAAGATGCGGATTGTTTGAGGGAATTGTCGGATATGCTTACTGCCATATATGCCGAAAAGGGTATTACGAAAGTAGTGGGTATAGAGTCTCGCGGTTTTATTATGGGGCCTATATTGGCGACGCATATCGGAGCCGGATTCGTGCCTATGCGCAAACCGGGAAAACTTCCTGCTGAAACTTGGCAGGAAAGTTATACCAAAGAGTATGGCGTAGATGTCATAGAGATTCACAAGGATGCCCTTTGTGAAAACGATGTTGTTTTATTGCACGATGATTTGTTGGCGACAGGTGGGACTATGTTGGCCGCTTATAATTTGGTAAAACGATTCAACCCGAAGAAAGTCTATGTCAATTTTCTCGTTGAATTGGAGTTTTTGAAAGGAAGAAATTTATTTCCGAACGATGTAGAAATCGAGTCTCTGATAAAATATTGATACGGATTGATCGATAAAAACGAAAATATTAAGAATAAGCTCGCCCTTTTACCGGATACCCCGGGCGTATACCAATATTTCGATAAAACGGGAAAGATTATTTATGTAGGTAAGGCGAAGAATCTGAAACGTCGTGTGTCTTCTTATTTCAATAAGGTGCATGATTCGCCTAAGACTAATATTCTCGTCAAAAATATTTATGATCTTCAATATATCGTCGTCAAGACCGAGGAAGATGCTTTGCATCTTGAAAACAGCCTTATCAAAGCATATAAGCCCCGGTATAACGTTTTGTTGAAAGACGACAAGACTTATCCGTGGATTTGTTTGCGTAACGAACATTTTCCCCGGGTGTTTCTGACTCGCAAAGTTTATAAGGACGGTTCGAAATATTATGGCCCGTATGCCAATGTACATTTGGCGAAAACCGTGTTGGGGTTAATTCGAGAATTATATCCTATTCGCACATGCAATTATGCATTGACTCCTGAAAATATCGAAAAAAATCGTTTTCGGGTTTGTCTGCAATATCACATTAAAAATTGCAAAGGGTGTTGTGTAGGCAAAATATCGGAACAAGAATATAACGGATATATCGAACAGGTGCGTCAGATTCTCAACGGAGACATACACCAGTTGAGTAACCATTTGTTGGAAGAGATGTCGTCCCTGTCTGCCGAGCTGCGTTTCGAGGAAGCTCAGGTTGTTAAGGAAAAATACGATTTAATCGAGAAGTATAAAGCTAAATCGGTTATCGTGAATCCGGCTTTGCACGAAATCGATGTCTTTTCTTACGATGAGGACGAGGGGGTAGCTTTTGTGAATTATATGCACGTGCGAGGCGGATCGATCGTACAAAGTATTACTATCGAGTATAAGAAAAAGCTCGATGAATCTGCTTCTGAAATTTTGTCATTGGGTATTGCCGAATTACGTTCCCGATTCGGAAGTCGGGCTAAGGAGGCTCTTGTACCGTTTTTACCGGAGTCTGATTTTGTTGACCTTGAATTTGTCGTTCCGCAAAGGGGGGATAAGAAAAAATTACTCGCGGTATCGGAGCAGAATGTGAAGCAATATAAGGTAGATCGATTGAAACAAAGCGAGAAGCTGAATCCAGAACAGAGAGTCATGCGGATATTGACCCGGATACAACAGGATTTCAGGTTACCCGAATTGCCGTGGCACATGGAATGTTTCGACAATTCAAATATACAAGGTACGAATCCGGTCGCCTCTTGTGTGGTGTTCAAGAAGGCGAAACCATCGAAAAAAGACTATCGCCATTTCGATATTAAGACTGTCGTGGGGCCCGACGATTTTGCTTCCATGCGTGAGATTATTTATCGCCGGTATCGTCGTTTGCTCGATGAAGGAGAGGAGTTACCGCAGTTGATTATTGTCGATGGCGGGAAAGGGCAATTGAGTGCGGCTTTGGAGTCGATCGACGCTCTTGGATTGAGGGGTAAAGTTTCGATCGTGGGTATTGCCAAGCGTTTAGAGGAAATTTATTTTCCCGGAGATTCCTTGCCTCTTTATATAGACAAGAATTCGGAGTCGTTACGAGTTATTCAGCACATGCGAGACGAGGCTCACCGGTTCGGTATTACATTTCATCGAAATAAACGGAGTAAAGGGCAGGTGAAGTCGGCGTTAGATTCCATTCCCGGTATCGGCCCCAAGAGTCGGGATTTGTTGCTGTCTCATTTCAAGAGTGTGAAACGGATTAAGGAGGCTTCGGAATCTGATTTGATGGCAGTCGTGGGGACGGCGAAAGCTAAAATCATAAAAAAATATTTGATTTAAACTATAATTATTTGATTTTCAGTTTTTTTTAATTTGCTGTCCCTTTATGAATGGCTTTGAAAGTCGTTATACTACGTATGATCAAGTAAGTTTGCTTCTGTTTTGGATTTACATTATCTTTGTCTAATGCGAAAATAGGATTCGATTCGGAATGAAAAACGAGTGTATTCGTTTTATCTTGTACACTCCTTTCTCTATCTTTGCATGATAAGAAATGAATTTCCTATGAGAGTAGTCGTTCAAAGAGTGAAGAGGGCTTCGGTGCGGATAGGCGGAGAATTACATTCCTCCATAGAAGCCGGTCTTTTGATATTGTTGGGAGTGGAAGATAGCGACGAATCGTCGGATATCGAATGGTTGGTGAAGAAATGTGCTAATCTGCGTATCTTTGACGATGAGAACGGGGTTATGAACCGATCTTTAATCGATATGAACGGAGAAGTGATGATTGTTAGTCAGTTCACGTTAATGGCATCGACCAAGAAGGGAAACAGGCCCTCTTATATCCGGGCGGCCGGACATGAGCACGCTGTCCCTATGTACGAGGCTTTTTGCCGTCGTTTTTCGGAGGAAATTTCCAAAACGGTGGCTACGGGTGTCTTCGGCGCCGACATGCAGGTAGAGCTCGTGAACGACGGGCCGGTAACGATTTGTATGGATACGAAAAACAAGGAGTGATCTTATGACGATAAAAGAAGCGCAGGAACAGGTCGATAAATGGATTAAAAGCGTTGGCGTGAGATATTTCAGCGAATTGACGAATATGGCTATATTGACCGAAGAAGTGGGAGAGGTGGCGCGTATCATTTCCCGTCGGTACGGCGATCAGTCGTTTAAATCGGGGGAGGAGAACAGTGATTTATCGGACGAATTGTGCGATGTTTTCTGGGTATTGCTGTGCCTTGCCAACCAAACAGGGGTAGATTTGACCTCTGCTTTTGAAAAGAATATGGAGAAGAAGACAAATAGAGATAAAACAAGACATATCAACAATCCTAAATTAACAAAAAATGGATAGATACGAAGAAATGTTGAGTCGGTATAAAACCGATTTAGACGATGCACAAGTGGCAGCGGCCGTAGAAAAGATCGTGCGGGATAATTTGGCAACGAACAGTACTCCCGATGTATATAAGTTTTTGTTCAGCTGTATCGATCTGACTTCGTTGCATACAGAGGATAATACCGATTCGATTACTAAGTTTACCAAACGAGTGAACGATTTCGAAGAGGAGCATCCGGAGATGCCCAGTGTGGCCGCGATTTGCGTGTATCCTAATTTCGCGGGTACGGTTCGCGCCAATCTCGATGTGTCTTCTGTGAATATCGCTGCCGTGTCCGGCGGTTTTCCCACTTCGCAGACTTTTACCGAGGTGAAAGTAGCCGAGACGGCTTTGGCTCTCGGCGATGGAGCCGATGAAATAGATATCGTCATCAATGTGGGTAATTTTTTAGGCGGAAATTACGAGGAAATGTGCCAAGAAATCGAAGAACTCAAACAAACTTGTAGAGATGCTCATTTGAAAGTGATCCTCGAAACAGGAGCCTTAAAAACGGCTTCTAATATTAAGAAGGCTTCTTTGTTGTCTATATACTCGGGAGCCGATTTCATAAAGACTTCTACGGGTAAGAGCGAGCCGGCTGCGACTCTCGAAGCCGCTTATGTGATGTGTCAGGCCATTAAGGAATATTATGAGCAGACCGGGACGATGATCGGGTTTAAGCCTGCCGGTGGAATTTCTACGACAGCCGATGCTGTGAAGTATTATTGTGTGGTGAAAGAAGTGCTCGGTGAGAAATGGTTGACTAAGGAATATTTCAGAATCGGGGCCAGCCGTTTGGCCAACAATTTACTATCGGATATTTGGGGAAATCCCACGAAGTTCTTCTAAATAAAGTCGTTTGACGAAAATAAAGAAGCCCGGATTGTACCGGGCTTCTTTATTTTTATGATTTGCCAGCATGCTAAATGAACGAATCGTCATAAGCCATTTTTGCGTCGGTCACGAATTGTTTTATTTTCTGTTCTTCGCTTTTGGGGCAGATGAGCAGCACATTATCGGCTTCGGCTATGATGTAATCGTGAAGTCCTTCGACAACGACCAATTTTTCCCCCTTAACGGCTATGACACTGCCCGTTGTGTTGTAAAGTAACGCTTTGCAGTTTTGGGTTACGTTTTCGTCTTTATTTTTGGGTGAGTGGTCGTACAGCGCACTCCAAGAACCTAAATCGCTCCACCCGAATTCTGCGCAAAGCACAAATACGTTCGAGGCTTTTTCCATGATACCGAAATCTATCGATATACTGAGGCAGGCTGCGAAATTTTCGTCGATAAAATGTTTTTCTTCGGGCGTGTTGAATACTTTGATGTTTTCTTCGAATCGGTTCGAAATATCGGGTAAAAACCGTTGGAACGCTTTGATAATTGTCTGTACATTCCAAATGAAAATACCGGAGTTCCAGAAAAATTCGCCGCTCTCCACAAACATTTTGGCAAATTCGAGATTGGGTTTTTCGGTAAATGTTTTTACGGTCTTTATATTATCTTCGGCATCTTCGCCTATCTGAATATATCCGTATCCCGTTTCAGGACGATTGGGCTTTATGCCTAAGGTGAGCAATGCCGGATATTTTGATACGAAATCGAGCCCGCGATTGACGCATTGAGCAAATTCGTCTTCTTTAAGAATGAGATGATCCGAGGGGGCTACGACGATATTGGCATTCGGGTTGAGTGCCTGAATATGATAAGAGGCCCAAGCGATACAGGGAGCTGTATTTCTTCGGGTCGGTTCCAGCAAAATATTTTCTTCGGCGATATCGGGTAACTGTTCTTTTACCAAATCGACATATATTTCGTTTGTGACGATGAATATATGGTCTTTGGGGATTATTTTTATAAATCTGTCATAACTCATTTGGAGGAGCGAACGTCCTATCCCGAAAAAATCGAGGAATTGCTTGGGTCTGTTGTTTCGGCTAAAAGGCCAAAAGCGACTTCCGATACCACCTCCCATGATTACACAATATCTATTTTCCATAGTCGTGTCGTTTTTTTAATGTTAATTCTTCTGCTAAAATAGCTATTTTTTATTAGAAAGATAGCTCGAATAACTTTTTTTGAAAAAAAACAGAGATTATTTGTCTTATTCAAAATCTGTTTTTATCTTTGCACCGCATTTAAGCCCAGATGGCGGAATCGGTAGACGCGCTGGTCTCAAACACCAGTGGATTAACCTCCATGCCGGTTCGATCCCGGCTCTGGGTACAAAGATAAAAGCTAAGTGTTGAGCAATCATCATTTAGCTTTTTATTTTGCCTAAAATTTTCCCATATTAGGCCCCATATTTTCCCCACGCGTAGCAGTATTTAAGACCAATTATCTTTGCTTGTAAAGAGAATTGATAAAAACAAAGCAAACGAAAAGAACAATCTGTTCATTTTCTCTCGTTTGCTTTATAGAATATGTAAGTTTAACTGCTTAACCATAGCGATGCATCAATCCAATATATGTTCTGGTATAGATGTAGTGCTTAACATTCCTGTAATTTGATAATCTGTATTAGGAATAGTCAGTTTCATAGTCATGTCTATCGGCGCAGGACTTTTTGTATGTACACTATCGAAGAGTTTGCCCCACTCTACGCCCAAATAGGCTTGAATAACACTTAATACTTGTGAGGAGTTTGCATTGATTTGAAAGTCATAAGATTTTGTCATGGCGTCATTGTCTGTAATATTTAGATGTAAACCGGGAATGCCACTAAATTGAGGTAGGGCATCGTCGGGTGTGACAAAAAACTCATAGCTGCCTTTTGCTATCGGTTGTTCAGATAACCGTCCGTGAATTTTGTCTATGGCGAAAATATAGCACTCTTTTTCTTGGTTATTTACGAAAAAGAGCGTTGTATTGGTTTCCAGTGCCGGATAATTGCTCTCGGATATAGTATATGCCAAATAGCAGTCCGTTACTTTAACCTCAACTTTTTCCACATCATTTGTTACATTGTCAATAATAGTCAAGGTTGTGACTCCTTTCTGCATACCATATAGATTGATATGCCCTTTTAGGTTATCTTCCTCCCAATCATCGTTGTATTTCGAATAAATGGCTTGTAATACGTCTTCGTTTTCTATGTCCAAGTTGATGTCTCCGCTGCCATTTGTGATTGAAATAGAAGTGGAACTTCGTTCTAGTCGTATTTCATAGTAGTCTTTTTCGAGAATGAATGGTGTTGGTGTATTTTCAATATTATCATCACTGCAAGCTACAATAAACAGGCACGTAATTAAAAGAACCGAATTGATAAGTTTATTCATATCCGCACAATTCCCTATTGGCTCTGTCGGGTTATTAAATTTACAGATTGAAAAACGTGAGCCAACTATGTCACGTCTAAGTGAAGGCCGTAGGAAATCTTTGATGCAGATGTAACAATAGCAGTCCACGCTATATGCGTAAGAACCACTATGCTATCTCTTGCATCGGTTTGAAAACTTCCTACATTTTCACCTATAAGATAAACATAACGTTTCTTCTTTTTTAAAGTGTCTTGGAGAGAGTTCCCTCAATCCACTCACAAAGATATGCGGTTTAGTTGAAATCCAGTCAAATACTATCAGATTACATTCTGAATACCCTATTTTTCTTCTCTATCTGTATGGAATTGAGCAGACTTTGCTGTAATTTCTCCCATTGCACCTTGAACCATTGGATTATTGGCGTATTATTTAGGGATTGTTTCTACAAAATGGATAGGATATTTGTTCCAGTATTTTTTATAAATTCTATTTTCTTGACCGTCTAAGTTGAGTTGATACATTCGAAATGTAACCCATTTGTTTTTAGGTTGCCACAATTCGTTATAGGAATATCGGTATTTCATACCGATGGCTTGCATCACCCTTCCGCTTCTTGGATTGTTTACGTCGTGTGTGGCCGTGATATAGGGTATTTCGATATGTTTTAGTTTTTCAATGACTACTCGGCAGGCTTCCGAACATATACCTTTGTGCCAAAATTCTTTTCTTAGTCCATAACCTAGATCGTAGCTATCACCGCCGCTTACATGGATATATCCGATGGGTATATTGTTACCTTTCAAACAAATAGCGTAGTAAAACAGGGTCTTCCCCGAATTAATTGCCGTATGTTTCTCGTGAAGATATGTTTTTGCTTCTTCGATGTCCTTTAATGGAAACATGGGGAGAAAAGCGTTTACCTCTACGTCGCTAAGAATGATGAACAGAGATTCTGTGTCTTGTTCTGCAAATGGTCGTAATATTAATCTCTCTGTTTCTAAGTAATTCATTTGGGTATAATTTGTCCTACAAATATAACGTGAATATTGGATCGAAAGCCATATGGACAATGGATTTATATAATAATTTTTCATATAGATGTAATATTATATCAAACTTATTTTAATCGAAATTCTTTTGCTATTTCAATATTTTTTTCAATCTTGCAATGCTCTTAGAATTCTATTAATAGGAAATGGACGATAGCGCTTTAACCCATCAGTTAAAACAGGGTAACCAGTTAGCTTTTACCATTCTTTATGACACTTATTCAGAACAGGTGTATAGACTTGCGTTTAAATATTTGTGTAATAAAGAACTGGCAGAAGATGCTGTGCAGAATCTTTTCATGAAAGTTTGGATTAAACGAACCTCTCTCGATGAGAGTCGCCCATTGAATCATTTTTTATTTACCGTTTTAAAAAACGATTTACTTACTATCCTTCGCGATCCCAAGAATAATATTTTTGTTTTGGACGATTGTTTGGAGTTATTGGAGCGTATAGACGGGGGCAACCAAGATGATGAGGATATGGATAAAGAGCAATTGGACTTGGTGCGCCATGCTATCGAACAGTTGTCTCCTCAAAGGAGGAAGATTTTTTCTTTGAAAATTTCGGGAAAGTATTCTAACCAAGAAATTGCAGATAAGCTAAATCTTTCTGTCAATACAATAAAATTCCAGTATAGCCAGTCTCTGAAACAGATAAAGGAGATTGTTCGTAAGTGTGCTATTTCTCTTTTGATGTAATGCTTAAAATAAGTTAATGTAATATCTGTATATAATACTTTTTGAAATTTATATAGTATTATATAATGAAAGCCAATGAAACATGCATTTTAGAAAACGACATCGGACCGATTCTGAGATATTGAAATATATATCCGGGCATATCGACAAAGATATAAACCGGCTGTTAAATGCCGAATCTTTGCCAATGGGAGGATGCGATGTGCCGGATTTCGATAAATTCGGCGTATATGAAAGTTTGGCGCAGAGAATAGGTCGAAGCGAAAGACGAAATGTCTGGACGGTTTGTAAATGGGCTTGTGCCATTGCATTGGTATTGTTGAATGTCGGATATTTGGCTTATCAGAATATCGATTTATCGAAGCCTGTCTATAAAGAGGTTTGTTCTTTGAAGGGAGAACGATTGGTCGTATTGCTCGAAGATGGAACGCGAGTGTGGTTGAATGCAGACTCGAAGTTGGTTTATCCAGAGCAATTTGCGAAGGATAAAAGAGAAGTATCGTTAGTAGGCGAGGCTTATTTTGAAGTAAAGAAGGATATATCTAAACCGTTCATGGTACAGGCAGACGAAATGAATATCCGTGTAACGGGAACGAGTTTTAACGTATCGGGATATCCTACGGATTCGGTGGTTACGACCACGTTGGACGAAGGGGGTATAGTGATAAGTTATCCGTATGCAGAAAAATCGGGAACATATCAGATGGCTCCCGGCCAGACTGCAATTTATGAAAAAGGAAGTAGGCTTTGTAAAGTCATGAAGAACGAGTATTATAAAGATGCTTCTGTTTGGAAGGAAAATAAATTGATATTCAGAAATGCTCCTTTGGAAGAGGTCTTGACTACATTGTCTCGGCAATTTGATGTTTCTTTTGATATCCGCAGTGAAAAGATAGCTGCGTTCACATATAATTTCACCTGCAAGCTAAACAATTTGTCAGGTATTTTTGAAATGATGTCTGCCATTACCCCAATTAAGTTTAATGAAATATCGGAGAATGTATATGCTGTGAAAGAAAAATAATTAGTCTAATAACTTAACAAACACTCAAAATTTATGCTGGAAAAATACGTTTTTCCATACATCAGAAAGTGGTGTGTGGTAGGAGGGCTTTGTCTTGCTTTTCCGTGGGTTGCTTATGCTCAGCAACAGAAAATCTCGTTAAACATTCAGAATGTTACATTGAAACAAGCGATGGAACAGATAAAGGAGCAAGCTGTTGTAAATGTGGCATATAGTAAGGAATTTGTAGACCCGAACAAGACCGTTTCCTTGAAGGTCGAAAATGTGAGTTTGCAGACGGCGCTGACCCAACTATTTAAGGGTACAGATGTCGGATTCCGTTTCTTGGATAATAGTGTTCTTTTATACAATCAAAAGGAACAAGACAGTTCGGGAGCTGCATCGAAAGAGCAACAAATCGTATCGGTCAAAGGTACTGTCGTAGATCAAGTGACCGGCGAGCCTATTATCGGAGCGTCTGTTGCCGTAGAGGGATCATCGAAAGGAACCAGTACCGATTTGGACGGTAAATATTCGTTAAACGCACCCGTGGGTAGTACTTTGAAATTTTCTTATGTCGGATATAAGGAAACGAAAAAAGAGGCAGGAGCAATGCAATATGTCAGAAGTTTCAAACGGAAAAGTAATATATGAAGGCGGCAGTGGTGAGATTGAAGAGAAAAAATCGCGGTTTATTGCAAATATTGCACCAGTTACCACAGAAGAGGAAGCGGTAGCATATATCAATGCTATGAAGAAAAAATACTGGGATGCAAGACATAACTGCTCCGCATTTATAATAGGAAGAAATCAGGAGCTGACCCGCTGCTCGGATGACGGAGAACCTTCCGGCACAGCAGGCCGTCCGATGTTAGACGTACTTTTACGGGAGGGCATCCGGGATGTAGTGGTAGTAGTAACCCGGTATTTTGGTGGAACACTTCTGGGAACCGGTGGACTGGTGCGTGCTTATCAGGGTGCTGTACAGGAGGGCTTAAAGAATTGTACCATCATTGAAAAGAGACCGGGAAAGCGTCTTAAGATAAGTACGGATTATACAGGACTTGGCAAGATACAGTATCTTCTGGCAGAACAGGGCGTTACGATTATGGATACCGAATATGCAGAAGGTGTGGAACTGGATGCAGCAGTACCGTTAGAACAGTGTCTGGAATTAGAAAAGAAACTTACGGATTCCACCAGTGGAAAGGCAAAGCTGATGTGGGAAGAGACCATTGAATTTGCAGATTTGAACGGTACAATCAAGGTCTTTTGATGACCTGTAAAAACTTTTTGCAAAAAATCGAAAAAAAATCGAAAAAGTGCTTGACGAATGGAATGTTTTCATGTAGAATACCCATTGTTGACACAACAAAGGGCTATCGCCAAACGGTAAGGCAACGGACTCTGACTCCGTCATTTCAAGGTTCGAATCCTTGTAGCCCTGCTCATGAAAACACCACAGCAGCGTGGTGTTTTTTTACTTTACAGGAAATTGCTTTCCTGTAAAGTAAAAAACGATCCGCGAGGATGCGCACCGCGGCATATAAGGTAGATGTCGCAAGCAGCCGCCGCAGGCGCGAGAATGTGCCCAGGCACATTCTTTTTAATAGCCAGGCATTTACAAGGAGGACACATCTATGTATTCCATGAAAAGCAGAGTAAGATATAGTGAAACAGACAGCGGACAGAAGATGACATTTCAGGCATTGACTAATTATCTGCAGGATTGTTGTATATTCCAGTCAGAGGATCTTGGAATTGGCGTGGACTATTTGAAGGAGCATGCACAGGCATGGTTTTTGGCATCCTGGCAGATTGTGGTAGAACGGCTGCCGGTTCTTGGAGAAAAAATAACAGTAAAGACCTGGCCATATAACTTTAAAGGTTTTTATGGTTATCGTAATTTTACCATAGAGGATGCTGAGGGAAAAATCTGTGCTTATGCGGATTCCCAGTGGATTTTTATGGATTTAAAGAGGGAAAGACCGGCACGGATTTCTGATAAGATGTTAGAAGAATATCAGATGGAAGAGCCTTTCAAAATGGACTATGCGGACAGAAAGATAAAACTTCCGGAGAAAATGCAGGAAAAGGAAAGTTTTCAGATTCGCCCGGAGCAGATTGATACCAATCATCATGTAAATAATGAACAGTATATTGCCATGGCAAAGAATTATCTGCCTGAGAATTTTAATATCCATAAAATGCGGGCAGAATACCGAAAAGCAGCAGTATTAGGAGACAAGGTATTCCCATTTGTATATGCAGATGATAAAATGTATCTGGTATCACTGGCGGATGAAGAGCAGAAGCCATATGCCATTGTAGAATTTGAACAATAGAAAGCAGGAAAATATGAATCTTGGAGAAAAACAGGAACTGACAGCAGTAAAGAAAGTTGAATTTGGAATGTATCTGGCAGAAAATCCGGAGGATGAGACCAGAGTGCTTTTGCCGGCAAAACAGGTGCCGGAGGGACTTTGCATTGGAGATAAAGTAGAAATCTTTTTATACCGGGATTCCAAAGACCGCCTGATTGCAACCACCCATGAACCGAAATTGGTACTGGGACAGCTTGCAGTGCTTCCGGTATTGGAAGTTGGTAAAATAGGAGCATTTTTAGACTGGGGACTGGAAAAGGATTTATTCCTTCCTTATAAGGAGATGACCCGCAAGGTAAATGCCGGGGATGAAGTCATGGTAACTTTATATATTGATAAGAGCCGCAGACTTTGTGCCAGCATGAAGAATCTTTATGACCTTTTAAGCAAAGATTCTCCATATAAAGCAGGGGATGAAGTAGAAGCAAGAATCTATGAATTCAGTGATAATTTTGGAACCTTTGCAGCGGTGGATGATAAATATTCTGCAATGATTTCCAAGCATGAGGACAGCAGCCATCTTCGGATAGGGGATGTAATTGCTGCCAGGGTAGTCAATGTAAAACCGGATGGCAAACTGGATATTACCCTTCGGGAAAAAGCTTACCTTCAGATGGACAGCGATGCACAGAAGGTAATGGAAGTGATAGATTCCTATGCCGGTGTACTGCCATTTACAGAAAAGGCATCACCAGAAGTAATCATGAGGGAAACCGGACTTAGCAAGGCAGCATTCAAGCGCGCTGTAGGCAGACTCTATAAGGAGAGAAAGATAACCCTCAGCGAGCACGCAATCCGTAAAAACAGTTAATTTACGCGAGCAGCCAGAAAAACCGCATGTTTGCATGCAGATTTGGCGAGCACCGCGAATAGTTATTATTTAAATAAAGAAAGAAGGAACGAGACATGAAGAAAGTAATCGCAACAGAAAAAGCACCGGCAGCAATCGGACCATATTCACAGGCAATTGAAGTAAATGGAATGGTATATACTTCTGGTATTATTCCCGTTGTACCGGCAACCGGCGAGATTCCGGAAGGCTCTGTAGCACAGGCAAAACAGGCGCTGACCAACCTTTCCAATCTTTTAGAAGCAGCAGGTACAAATATGGACAAAGTGGTTAAGACGACTGTATTCATCAAAGAGATGAATGATTTCGCAGCAATTAATGAGGTTTATAAGACATTCTTTACCACCGATTTCCCGGCAAGAAGCTGCGTAGAAGTAGCACGTCTTCCAAAAGACGTTATGCTTGAAATCGAAGCAATCGCAATGAAATAAGACAAGGAAACATAGAAAAAGACCGGAAATCTTAAAGTCTCCCTGAAGGAAGAAAAAGGTTCCGGTCTTTTACGTTGCAATGTATTGTCTTGCAAAACCATACAGTGGATTTAAACGGAGACATCAAAGTTCCCGCCAACAGCAGGATTTACAGACAATTCCATGGCACGAATCAGGCTGTCACTCATACTCTGACTGACATCCAGCTGGTTACTCAGCATTGCAACTCCAATCGCTTCGCTGGTTGGAGTAGAGGCACTGTTGAGTGCGCTTAAAGCAGTATTGTTTAATGCTGCAATATCCATATCAGTCACATCCTTTCTGCTTTGATATGTACTTTCATTATGGCATGGCAGATTAGAAAAAGCAAGGAAACATTCATATATTTTGGAAAAGGTGGTATACTTATCCTGCTGAAGAAATGGAGGAACCATAACATGTATGATGTGATAATAATAGGAAGCGGTCCTGCGGGGCTGTCAGCAGCAATTTATGCAGGAAGAGCAAAATTTGATACACTTATAATAGAAGAAAAACCTATGAGTGGAGGCCAGATTGTCAATACCAGTGAGGTGGACAACTATCCGGGACTGCCGGGAGTTGGTGGATTTGAACTGGCGCAGAAGATGCGTGAACATGCCCAAAAGAGCGGTGTAACCTTTGCAAAAGAACAGGTTGTATCGGTGGAGAATAAGCAGGAAAAGAAACTTGTAACAACAAATCAGAAACAGTATGAAGCAAAAGCAGTAATCATTGCATCAGGAGCATCTTACCGGAAGCTTGGGGTACCGGGGGAGGAAAGACTTACCGGTATGGGAGTTTCGTATTGTGCTACCTGCGATGGAGCATTTTTCCGGAATCGGACTGTTGCGGTGGCAGGCGGTGGTGATGTCGCGTTAGAGGATGCACTCTTTTTGGCAAGAGGTTGTGAAAAAGTATACCTCATTCACCGGAGAGACAGTTTCCGTGGCGCAAAAGTGTTGGCGGAGCAGGTGCAGACAAATAAAAAAATTGAAATATTATATGATACCGTAGTAGAGGAAATCTGCGGTGAAGGAATGGTAGAGAAAATCAAAATATTAAATAAGAAGACACAGGAAGAAAAAATGCTTCCGGTAAATGGCATTTTTATTGCTGTGGGAATGGTGCCAAATACCGTAAAAGTAATACCGGATCTGGCATTGGATGATACAGGATATATCAAAGCCGGAGAGGATGGAAGGAGCAGTGTGCCTGGCATATATGCAGTGGGAGATGTCAGAACAAAGCAGCTGCGTCAGGTGGTAACTGCAGTAGCAGATGGTGCCAATGCCATTGCTTCTATGGAAAGTGATGGAGCAATTTCGTAAAAGAAGGGAAAGAATGATGTAAAAAAAGCGGGAATTTTAGGTTGACATGACAGATTAGCTGCGCTATAATGACTCTGTAATAAATGTAATAAATTTGTAACAAATCGTTAGGTTTGGAGGTTTTTATGTATAAGAAAGCGTTAAGATTAACAGCCTGCGGACTCGCAAGCGCATTATTAATCACTGGAAGCAATACAACAACATATGCAGCACCAGTCGCAGGTGTTACTTCAGCAATGGAAGTGGGGGCTTCCAATGACACATTAGTAGCAGGTTTTTCTTTGACATTCAGCAATTATATGGCAAGCAGTGAGCTTGTAGCAAAGGCGAATGTGGCAACTGCACAGAATAATGACACACCTGTTGTTACAGAAGGGGATGCAGCACAGCAGGATACAGCAGAAGAGGCACAGCCGGCAGAAGAAGATCCGTTCGCAAATGTGGCAATTGCACAGGTTGATAACTATGTAAATATCAGAAGCGAAGCATCAGAAGACAGTGAGGTGCTTGGTAAGCTTTATAATAATTCAGCAGCAACCGTCCAGCAGACCGTAGATGGCTGGTATCAGATTACTTCTGGTACCGTTACCGGTTACGTTAAGAGTGAATATGTAGTAGTCGGCAATGAAGAACTGGCCCGTTCCGTTGGACGTCGTGTAGCAACTGTAAATGAAGATGCAGTTACTTTATTTGTGAGAACAGAGCCTTCTACCGATTCTAAGAAACTTGGAATGGTTGCAGGACTGGATGATTTGACAGTTACAGATGAGTCTGTAGATGGATGGGTAAAAGTTTCCATCGAAGAGGGCGAGGGATATGTATCCGCTGATTATGTAACATTATCTACTGAATTCGTTCAGGCAGAATCCAAAGAAGAAGAAGCCGCAAGACTTGCAAAAGAAGAGGCTGAAAGAAAAGCAGCAGAAGAAGCCGCAAAGAAAGCCGCAGAAAAATCTTCTAAGAGCAGCAGCTCATCCTCCAGTACATCTGGTGGTACATCTACATACAATGCACCATCCGGATCTGATGGAGCAGCAGTTGCAAACTTCGCAAGCCAGTTCGTTGGTAATCCATATGTAGCAGGTGGAACAAGCTTAACAAACGGAGCAGACTGTTCCGGGTTTGTAATGTCTGTGTTTGCACAGTTTGGCTATTCACTGCCCAGAGTAGCAGCAGATCAGTATAATCAATCAGCGAAAAAAAGCGTGGAAGATCTGGAGCCAGGAGATCTGATTTTCTATGGAAGCGGAATCAGCCATGTGGCACTGTACATTGGAAATGGACAGATTATTCACGCAAGTACATCTGCGTCTGGGATCAAGATTTCCAACTATGATTATGAGGCGCCTGTGGGAGTAGGAACTTACATTGAAGCGGACGGCTTCTTTAGTGAATAAGAGTGAGGGAGCGGAGCATTTGATAAAACAGATATGAAATCCGGTTATCCTGTTCTGACATTTACAGCCGGGGAAGGTTTCCCCGGCCTTTTTGTACAGTGACGGGAGTCTGCAACGTTGTTATTCGCTGATAACATTCCGCGAGGTGCTTTTTTGAACAAGGTTCGCAGAAAACCCGAGAATTGCGGCGCGAAATCATGCAAAGCATGATTTTTGTGCATTGCGA